>Ga0209992_10000205_pt1 | contig 83743 bp, 68 predicted proteins | sample 2SBtaG_2_FD_182564 | JGI IMG/M metagenome (GOLD analysis project Ga0209992, IMG submission 182564) | Deep subsurface microbial communities from Kolumbo volcano to uncover new lineages of life (NeLLi) - 2SBTROV12_ACTIVE470 metaG (SPAdes)... | ecosystem: Environmental > Aquatic > Marine >... | reverse complement strand
AAAGGTCGCGTTCTCCCAGTAGCTGAGGGGTCGCACCCGCTGCACGTCCAGGCCCCAGGCGGGCAGGGCCGAGAGCGCGAGCGTGCGCAGGCGCCGGAACTGGGCGGGATGGCTCAGGTCGTTGTACGGGCGCATGCGCGTCGGGGACTTCAAGCGGCCGATCAGAACAGTGCCACCAACACCGTGCCGAAGAACGCCAAGGAGACGTACCCGTTCAGATCGAAGAAGGCCTTGTCCACTCGGGACAGGTCATCGGGCCCCACGATCCAGTGCTCGTAGGCCAAGGTCCCGGCCATGGCCGCAAAGCCCAGCCAGTAGATCCAGGACAGCTCGGCCACGAATGGGAGCACCGCGAGCCCAGCGACGGTCAGGCCGTGCAAGGTCAGCGAGATCCACAGGGCACCGGCCAGCCCGAACCGCGCGGGGATGGAGTGGAGCCCCTCTTCGGCGTCGAAGCCAGCGTCCTGACAGCTGTAGATGATGTCGAAGCCCGCGACCCAGGTGCCCACGATCCACGCCAACAGGACCGGCAGGACCGCCAGCTCGCCGGCGATGGCGACCCAGGCCCCGACCGGGGCCAACCCCAGGGCCACACCGAGAATGATGTGACACCACCACGTGACCCGCTTGGCCAGGGAGTACCCCCAGACCACCGCCAGGGCGACCGGTGCCAGCAGCAGGCACAGCGGCCCCAGGAGCCAGCTCGCCGCGAAGAACACGACCGCGCTGGCGCCGGTCCAGCCCCAGGCCGTCGCCACGCCAAGCTCTCCCGCCGGGATCTCCCGGGTCGCGGTCCGGGGATTCCGTCCGTCGATGTCCCGGTCCACGATGCGGTTGAAGCCCATGGCCGCCGAGCGGGCCGAGACCATTGCAACCAGGATCCAGCCCACCTGCCACAGGGTGATCCCGTGGTCCACAGCTGCAAGAGCCGCGGCCGCAAGCGCAAAGGGCAGCGCGAAGATCGAGTGGCTCAGCTTGATGGTCCGGGCAAAGGCCCGGGCCTGGTGGGTGGGCCCGTCCTCGGCGATGCGCTCCGTCACGCAGCTTCCTGGGTGCAGGTGGTCTGGACCCCGGGGCAGGACAACCAGGTCCGACGCAGACCCAGACCGCTGCACAGTGTGGCCGCAGGGTCGTCGGTGGTCGCGTCGAGCAACAGGAGCCCGGGTGCGGCGCCGGCGGCGATCACACCCAGATCTGGGCGGCCGAGCACCCGCGCACCGCCAGACGTGGCGGCCAGGACCCAGGTGAGCGGGTCCACCGACGGGAAGGCCTGGCGCAGGACGGCCAGCTCTCGGAGCAGATCCAGGTCCGCGCAGCTCGCAAGCGAGTCGGTGCCAACGGCCAGGGGGATCCCCCGGGCGACCATGTCCGCTGCCGGGGGCAGACGCCCGCTGATGTGCTGGTTGGAGCGGGGGCAGAGCACCACGGTGCTGCCTGCGGCGGCGACCGCGTCCAGATCCTGCTCGCTGAAGCCGGTCCCGTGCACCAGGGCCAGCTCGGGGCCCAGGACGCCCAGCCGGGAGAGCCAGGACACGGGGCTGCAGCCCGGTGGAACGAAGTCGCCGCGGTCCCGCCCGAGACGGTCCAGGAAGTCCGCCCAGGGCCCCGTGCCCGTGGCCAGGAAGGTGCGCTCGGCAGGGTCCTCGTCCAGATGGATCGTGGCCATGGGGCCGGGGGCGGCCACCGCCCGTTGGATCAAGGCGCCGCTAGTGCTGTAAGGCGCATGGGGCGACGGCCGAACCGCGAGGCTCTCGGATCCCAGGCCAGCGACCCGATCCAGGGCCGCCTGGGCTTGGTCCGGGTCGATCCCCAGGACCTCGGCGTGCACCACGCCCTGGACCCGCGCGGCCTCGAGGGCGCCGATGGCCAGCCCCGTGTTGGTGACCTCGGCCACCCCGGCCGTGCCGGCCTGGATCAAGGACAGCACCGCTCGCCCGATGGCCGCGCCCGCAGCCTGGTCGGTCAGCTCGGCCCGCAGGCGCAGCAGCACGTCGACCCACACGGGCAGCCCGAGCCCGGCCGGGACCTGGCCGGCCAGGGCCGACAGCTCCAGGTGTGTGTGGGCGTTGATCAGGCCAGGGATCAGGATGCCCCGCACCGCCCGGCCTGGGGCGCCACCGAGCTCGAGCACCGTGCCGTCGTCGGCCACGGCCACGCTGACGGACCGCTGGAAGCGGCCGTCGATCAGGATCCAATCAGGGGTGAAGCGGCGCACAGCGGCCTCGTCGGTGCCGCGGTGGACCCTACCGGAGCCGGCGCCCGCATCTGTCACTTTGCTGTCAGCTCCGGGCCGCCGCCCCGTCGCGTAGACGCCGCGGTCAGCGCCCCGCCCAGGTGGTCATAGGACGCGTTGCGACGGACCGGGTTGAAGCCGGCCTGGCGAATGTTGCGCTCGACGTCTCCGACGGTCATGGCAAAGGTGCTGCCCGCCGCGCTCACGACGTTCTCTTCCATCATCACCGAGCCGAAGTCGTTGCAGCCCATGTACAGGCTGGCCTGGGCCACACCCGGCCCCTGGGTGACCCACGACGCCTGGAGGTTCGGGAAGTTGTCGAGGACCAACCGCGCCAGTGCGTTGACCCGCAGGTAGTCGCCGGCGGTGTTGTCCCCCGGATCGACGTAGTTGTTCTCGGGCTGGAAGGTCCAGCAGATGAACGCCACGAAGCCCGCGGTGCGGTCCTGGAGCTCGCGCAGTCGCATCAGGTGCTCGATGCGGTCCGCCGGCGTGTCCATCATGCCGAACATCAGGGTCGCCGACGACTTCATGCCCTTGGCATGGGCGGCGGCCATCGCATCCAGCCACTGCTGGGTCGTGCACTTGAGGGGTGCGATCTGCTTGCGCACGCTGTCGACGAGCACCTCGGCGCCGCCCCCTGGAAGGCTGTCCATGCCGGCGGCCGCGAGCCGCTCCAGGGTCTCGTCCATGGACAGGTCCGAGATCTTCATGATGTGGAAGATCTCCTCGGGGCTCAGCGCGTGCAGGTCCAAGGGGAAGCGGTCCTTGATGAACCGAAACAGGCGCTCGTAGTACTCGATGCCCAGATCCCGGTGCAGGCCGCCCTGGAGCAGCACTTCGGTGCCGCCGTTCTTCACCAGCTCGTCGCACTTCTGGAAGACCTGCTCGTCGGTCAGGACGTAGGCCTCGCGGTGGTGCTGGGGCCGGTAGAACGAGCAGAACTTGCAGGCCGTCACACACACATTGGTGTAGTTGATGTTTCGACTGATGATGTAGGTGACGTCGTCGGTCGGGTGCAGGTCCCAGCGGCGCAGGTTCGCTGCCGCCCCCAGGTCGCTGAGGGGCGCGTCGTAGAGACGCAGAGCCTCTTCGGTGGACAGCCGCTCGCCGGTCGCGCCCTTGGACAGCAGGGTGTCCAGATCGGGCAGCCGAGGCCGAATCATCGGGGGCGGGGCGTAGAGGTCCAGCTCCTGGTCCTGGATCAGCCCGGCACGGGCCCCCAGGGCTGCAAAGCGGCGCAAGCCCATCATGGCCCGGTCGTCCAGCTCGTAGCGGATGTCCTCGGTCAGGTAGGTCCGCTCAGCCTCGCCCAGGTGCTGGCGCAGGTTCATGCCCTCGGCGGCGGCGGTCCGCAGGCCCTCCAGCTGGGCCAGGCTCAGGTCCCGCCGGCCGGCCCAGACGGCGAACACGAACGGCAACCCAGTCCACTCAGTCCACGCCTGACCCAGGTCTAAAGTGTAGCGGAATTGTTCTGGCAGGTGCCGGGCGGCGTCGCCGATCACCAGAGCGCCGGTGCGCTCGCCCGCCAGCTCCAGCGCCCGGGTCGGCGGCACGATCCGCACCCTCACGTCCAGGTGCTGCCACGGGCCTTCCCGAAGCAGCAGCTTGGCCAGTACCACGCTGGTGCGGCTCACGCCGTCCAGCAGGATCTCCGTCCACTCCTCGGGCGGGGTGGTGCCGGCGAGGACAACGCTCTTGACTGGCCCCTCGGACCCGATGCACCAACCCGGCAGCACCTTGTAGTCGCCGTCGCTCAGCACGGCGGCGACAGGCACCAGGCCCACGTCGATCTCGCCGTCCCGCAGCTTGCGGGCGACCTCGGCGGGGTGGTCCTCGCTGGCCTGGTAGCGGATGCGGTCCAGGCGGTTTGTCAGGGGCCAGGCGTTGGTGTAGCCGACTGCGCCCACGCGAATCCGTGCCATGTTCAGGCCTCTGCCACGATGTTGTAGAGGGTGTCGCGCTCGACCGGGATGCGCCCGGTGTTGCGGATGAGCTGAACCAGCTGATCCCGGGTCAGCTCCTGGGGGGTCTGGGCCCCGGCCATGTGGTAGATGCGCTCCTCGCGCACCGTGCCGTCGATGTCGTCGGCGCCAAAGGCCAGGGACACCTGGGCCAGCTTGATGCCCAGCATGATCCAGTAGCTCTTGATGTGGGGGATGTTGTCGAGCATCAGCCGGCTGATGGCGATGGTGCGCAGCGAGTCGTGCCCGGTCGGTGACGGGAGCCGCTGGAGCCGGTTGTTGTCGTTGTGGAAGCGCAGCGGGATGAAGGTCTGGAAGGCCCCGCGCTTGGGGTCATCGGCTTGGAGCGCCAGGGACTCGTCCTGGAGCTCCCGCAGCCGCACCAGGTGGTCCACCCGCTCTTCGTCGTGCTCGATCGACCCGAAGAGCATGGTGCAGTTGGTCCGCAGGCCCAGCCGATGGGCCACTCTGTGGACGTCGAGCCAGCCGTCGGCGTCGACCTTGTCGTGACACAGCTTGCGACGGGCACGGGGGTGGAAGATCTCGGCGCCGCCCCCGGGCATCGACCCCAGCCCGGCGTCCATGAACGCCCGCAGGACCTGTTCATAGCTCATGCCGTACTTCTCGGCGTAGTAGTGGATCTCCACCGCGGTGAAGCCCTTGATGTGCAGGTCGGGACGGGCCGTCTTGAGGGCCTTCATGAGGTCGGTGTAGTAGCTGAAGGGCAGACCCGGGTGCAGCCCGTTGACGATGTGCACCTCCGTGATGAACGCGTCTTCCAGGGCTTCGACCCGGCCGACCGCGTCCTGGAGCGACATGGTGTAGGCCGCCGGCATGTGGGCCTCGAGGCGGGCGAAGCTGCAGAAGATGCAGCTGGCTTCGCACACGTTGGTCGCGTTGATGTGCAGGTTGCGGTTGAAGTAGGCCAGGTCTCCGTGCTTGCGCTCGCGGACCAGATTGGCCAGGGCACCCACCGCGCCGATGTCGGCGGTGGCGAACAGCTTGACGCCGTCGTCGAAGTCCAGGCGCTCGCCGGCCACGACCTTGTCCGTGATGTGATCGAGGCCAACCCGGCGCAAGGCAAGGCGGCTGACGGTGGAGAGCTGAGGCTGCATGGTCACATCCCTTGCCAGCGGGGGCACACACCGTGATCCGGGATGCCCAATTGATCGAGCACCCGGCCGGCGACCGTGTCGATCAGGTCGCCATAGGACTCGGGGTTGGTGTAGAAGACGGGCGAGCCGGGCATCACGATGGCCCCGGCCAGGGTCACGGCCTCGAGGTTCTTGATCAGCGGCAGGCTGTAGGGCGACTCTCGCAGCACCAGGACCAGGCGGCGCCGCTCCTTGAGCATCACGTCGGCGGCCCGGCCGATGAGGTCGGTGGACAGGCCGTGGGCGATGCGGCCCAGGGAGCCCGCTGAGCAGGGCACGACCGCCATGCCGTCGTAGCGGGCCGAGCCGCTGGCAAAAGGCGCGGTGAAGTCCGTGGGACCCCAGGTCTTGAAGTCATAGACCGCCGGGTCGGTGCCCAGCTCTTGCTTCCAGCAGAGCCGCCCGGTCTTGGAGAAGACCAGGTCCACGTGGTGACCCCGATCCCGACCCGGGCCTGCGAACCAGTCCAGCACACGGGCTGCATAGGGGTGGCCGGTGGCGCCGCCGATGCCGATCACGAACCTCATGGGGTGGCTCCCGACCGCTCCAGCACCACCAAAGATGCGACAGGTGGGAAGAGCCGATCCGCCGACAGGACCCGGAAGCCGTTGTCCGCGGCGAGCGCCTCGAACGTCGGTCGGTTCATGTAGGCCTGCATCGAGTTGGCCAGGTAGCTGTACGCCGCCCGGTCGCCGCTCACCAGGCCGCCCACCAGGGGCAGCACGGCGCGGTTGAACACAGCGTGGAAGGCCCTCTCGAACCAGCGCTCGGGCCGGAAGAACTCCAGCACAGCGAACCGCGCCCCCGGCCGCAAGACCCGATGGACCTCGCGCAGCGCGCGGGCGTTGTCGGCGACGTTGCGCAGGCCGAAGCCACAGACGGCCGCGTCGAAGGCGCCCGAGGCACAGGGCAGGTCCTGGGCGTCTCCCCAGGTGGTGTCGACCGGCGCATCAGGAGGCAGGCGAGGCCGCCCCATGCGCAACATGCCCTCGCTGAAGTCGACCGCCTCGACCCGCGAGCTCCCGTGGGCCAACAGCACCAGGGTCAGGTCCAGAGTACCTGCGCACAGGTCCAACACATGGCCCTTGCCGCCAGCGTCCAGGGCCCGGACGGCCTGACGGCGCCAGCGGCGGTCGATGCCAAAGGTGAGCAAGCTGTTGGTGATCACATAGGTCGGCGCGATCCGGGTGAACATGTCCCGGACCAGCTCGCCTTTCTGCTCGGCGGAAGGCACGCTGCCGTCGATGCGGGTGGGGGTCGCGGTCATGAGATGCGGTCCACCAGGTACCAGGCGAGTGCCTCGAGTGCGCCGCGCCAAGGAGTCTCCGGCAGGGCCTGGAGCTGCGCCACGCCGAACGCGACCCGCTCCCGGGCAAAGACCAGGCTGTCCTCCAGCGCACCACAGTCCGCCACCGCAGCCAGCAGCCGGGACAGGTCGTCCCGGGCGGGCGGCGCGGCCAAGAGTTCATCCCGAAGGCCCGCGACCCGCTCCAGGGCCAGGAGCAAGGGCAGGGTCAGCTTGCGCTCGAGCAAGTCCGTGCCCGGCTGCTTGCCCGTGAGCTGGCTCTGCCCGCCATAGTCCAAGACGTCGTCGGCCACCTGGAAGGCGATGCCGACCGCGCGGCCATAGGCCTCGAGGGCCCGGCCCAGGGCAGGGTCGTCGACCACGTGAGCCCCCGCGCCCGCACACCAGGCGATCAGCGCCGCGGACTTTTTCTCGACCACCTCGAGGTAGGTCTCTCGCCCTGTGGTGAGGTCCCCTGCACGCTGGAGCTGCAGGACCTCTCCCTCCGCCATCTCCGTGACCGCGCGGGCCAGGTGCGTGACCGCGGCGTGGCCGCCCTCCTCGGACGCCAGCAAGACCGCCCGCGCCAGGCAGAAGTCGCCCGTCAGCACCGCAGCCCCGTTGCCAAAGACCCGCCAGGCCGCTGGCTCGCCGCGGCGCTCCTCGCCGCCGTCGACCACGTCGTCGTGGAGCAGCGAGCCCAGGTGGATCATCTCGCCGACGCACATCAACCGGCTCACGTCACCCTGGAGACCCACAGCCCGTGCCCCCAGACAGGTGAGCAGGGGCCGCAGGCGCTTGCCGCCATTGTCGGCCAGGTACCGCGCGATCACTTCGACCGCCGCGACGTCGGAGCCCAGGAGCTGGCGCAGGCTGTCCTCGGCCCGGGCCAGGTCCGGGCCGGCGAGCGCCAGAGCCTGCTGGGGGGGCTGCGCCCGGGTGAGCGGGGCCCCCGCCTTCAGACCGGCAGGGCGGGTGCGCTCGGCAGCGCCCCCGGGAAGGGAGACCAGGCGGGGAACGGGACCCATGGAGATCGCTGCTCCTGTCGTGGATCACCTCTCTAATCCCCGCTCGGCATGATTTCAATCACTATTGAAGTTATTGAAGTAGACTCCAGACTCCCACCACACCCGGATCTCGCTCTCCGTGACGCTACACCCAAGCGAAGCCCCAGATCCGTCGGGCGATGACGCCCTGGCCCGGGCCATCGGCCTGGCGGCGACGAGCATCGGCGAGCTGATGCACTTCTGGGGCTTCAAGCCGTCGATGGGCAAGATCTGGGCGGTGCTCTACCTGTCCAAGGATCCGCTCGGAGCCGATCGAATCGCCGAGCTGACGGGACTCAGCGCCGGGTCGGTGTCGATGACCCTCCACGAGCTCCAGCTGTGGGGCGTCGTTCGCCGTGCGGTCGAGCCGGGGTCTCGACGCAAGCTCTACGAAGCCGAGACCGACATCTGGCAGATGGTCACGCGCGTGTTCCGGGAGCGCGAACTCAAGAAGGTCCGCGAAGCGATCCGGCACCTGGTCCGCGCCTTGGAGCTCGCCGAACACCAAGCCCGCAGCAACCAGCCCCAGGCCATGCTCCGGAGTCGCTTCGTCGCCACCCGCCTGCGAAGCCTGTTGGATCTGGCCCGCACCGGCGAGCGCATGCTGGAGCGCCTGTCCCGCAGCGGCGAGGTCGACCTCGCGCCCCTCCGTAGTTGGCTGCAGGTCCTGCGTCGTCGCCCCACCTGACGCCATCGACGGACGTGCGGCCCACACGTGTCCGGAATAGGGCAGGATCCCGTTCCCCAAGGGACTCGCGTCCGGAGACGTCCATGCCTTCCTCCCTGTTCGCCTTGAGCTTGCTGGCTGCCTGTGGCGGCGGCCCTGACCTCAACGTCGAGGTCGTCGACGTGTGGTCCAGTCCCGTGCTGGGCGCCACCATCGTCGTGGACGGCAACACGGAACGCATCAAGGTCGATGCCAGCGGCAAGGCGACGTTCGAGGTCACGCCCGGCACCGTCAAGCTCACGGCCGGGGCCTCGGGCTTCATCAAGGACGGCACCGCGATCGAGGTGACCGAAGACGGCGACACCCCCACCGCCACGCTGACCCTGTTCCCGATCCCCGACAGCTCCGGCTTCCACGGCCTGGGCGACAAGGGCTACGTCAAGCTCGTCGAGGCCCCGGTCGAGGTCCTGGCCACCGAGCTCACGACCTTCCACGGCATCAAGGACATCCCCAAGGCCGCTGGCCTGCCCAACCGCGGCCAGAACCACCGCTTCGTCTTCCAGACGACTCTGCGCGAGCAGGAGCTCAAGCGCATGGACATCAAGCTGTCCGAGCTGGAGTTCAAGGAGAAGGCCATGGTGACCGGCCCCTTGGGCGAGGTCGAGGTCGACGTCGAGCTGTGGACCTCCAAGCGCGACATCGACTACAAGGTCAAGTCCATGGACGCCCCGGACAACTACCTGGTCGCCACGAGCTTCGACCTGGCCCCGGGGGTCTACGCCTTCCACAGCCAGGGCATCCTGGACGCTCGCGCAGCCGACGCCCTGGCCCAGCTCCCCGAAGAGATGAAGGTCGTCTACGCCTTCGAGATCCGGTAGCGAGACGCGGCCCGCCGGTCAGCCCCGGGCCAGCAACTCCTCCATCACCGCCATGGCCCGCTGGTGCAGGTCGTGGACCTGCTCGTCCTCGCGCTCGGGATCGTGGGGCGGCGGCACCAGAGGCTCGGCCACGTAGTGCGTCAGCTGGATCGGTCGCGGGATCAAGGTCAGCCCCACGCCCCGAGCCACCGGCACAGGGACCCGGAAGCGCTTGTACAGCCCGTCGGTCACCCGGCTGGCCCGGATCCGGTACAGGTCGTCCGCCGCGGGACAGGCCCCCAGCACCAAGGGGACCTGGGCTCTTAGGGCGAGCCGACAGAACCCCCGCCGCTCCTGCCAGCGGTGCTGGCGGGCCTGGCTCGAAGGCCGCAGACACTCCCACATGCCGCCCGGGGCCACAGCCAGCATGTGGCCTTGCTGCAACAGCGCCAGCCCGGCGCCTGGGTTCGCAGGACGCACCCCACCGGCAGCAGCCCAGTCCCGCAACCACGGCGTCCGGAAGATCAGGTCATCCCCCATCGCTGCCGGCAGCCTGCCTGTCGCATCATAGATGTCCAGGCCCAACAAGAAGGTGTCGTAGGTGGCCAAGGTATGGTGCATCACGAGCATGGCACCCCCGCTGGACGGGACGTGCTCCACCCCGAAGGAGCGATGCCGATGCAGCCGCTTGAGCGGCCGCAAGAGGCGCTCGTACACCCGGAATGCCCCGGGCGTCACCAGGGGCTCAGGTGCCTCGGCGAGCAGCTCCTCAGACACCCCGCTGACGCTCCAGGAGGCCCTTGAGGATGAGCGCCTGGTACTGGGCGTCGTAGTCCGCGCGGTGCTTCAGCCCCATGTCTTCGGCCGGCAGCCCGAGCCGCTCGGCCAGGGTCTCCTTGTTGGAGTCCAGCCAGTGCAAGCCCAAGACGCCCGCGCTGAGCGCCTTGGTGTCCAGAGCCTTGTAGCCAAAGGGGTTCTTCAGGCCCTCCGCGGCGTAGCACCAAGCGACGAAGCTCCAGTCGAAGGGGGCGTTGTGCCCCACGAAGACCGCCTCGCTGCCTGGCGTGCGCAGCGACTCGACCCACGCCGTGAGCCGCTCCAAGCCGTCGCGCCGGTCCAGCCCATCGCGCCGCAAGGCGTCGAGGTCCAGCCCATTGACCGCCATGGCACCGGCGTCGACCCGCGGGCCCTGGGGACGCAGCTCCATGTAGAAGGTGTCCCCCAAGGCGAGGGACCCGTCCGCTGCGTCGTGCACGGCCACCGCTCCAAGTGAGATCATGTCGAAGATTGCGGGCACCGGGCCGGAGCACTCGATGTCGATACAGAACCAGGTGGCACGAACCGTGGACATGCAACACGCTCCCGGCCGGCGTCTAACGCAGGGGATCCCGTGATCCGCAGACTCGTTGCGGTCCTGTTGCTCTTGACCGGCGTGATCCCGGTCGCGGTCGGCATGGCGGCCATCTGCGGACTGGGGCTCCTGCGCGAAGCCAACGCCGTGGCGCTGGTCGTCGCGCCGGTGGGCGTGGTGGTGCTTCCCTGCCTGGGCCTGGCGACGATGTTCACGAATCGCCCGATCGGGCTCGCTGCGATGTTCTGGTTGTGGCCCGTGCTCGTGCTGGTGGGCCTGCCGGCCTACTTCCCGGGGGAGCGGGCCCAGGCCCTGTCGACCGGTCTCGGGGTGGTCGCCGCGGTCCACGGGCCCCAGACCGCCGAGAGCGCCGCCCAGCTGGGCGAGACCGTGGCGCTCTGGCTGGGACCGGAGCCGGTCCTGGCCCGGGAGCCGGCCACGCCGATCCAGCCTGCCGAAGCGCCTGAAGAGCCGGAGCCCCGGCCCGCCGAGTCCCTCGACGACAACCAGGTCGCGCTGCCCTACGAAGGCGAAGGCCGCACGCTGAGGATCCCGGTGGCCTTCGAGACCCGGTACGGCGAGACCGTCGAGACTTGGATGCTCTTCGACACCGGCGCGACCTTCACGACTCTGGACCGAGCCACCCTCGACGCTCTGCGCATCGACGTGCCCGACGACGCCCCAGAGGTCACGCTGCACACCGCGAACGGGGAGCGAGCGGCCAAGCTGGTGTTGGTGGACAAGCTCTGGCTCGGGGGCTTTCCCGTGGCCGGCATCACGGTGGCGGTGTGCGAAGCCTGCGCTTCGGCCGACACCGGTGTCTCCGGACTGCTCGGCAACAACGCATCCGGCCAATTCACCGTCACCCTGGACCCCGACCGCCGGGAGATGGTGCTCGAACCCCGCACGGGTCCACTGGACCGGCACCTGGACGTCGGCCCCTGGCTGGACATCGACGCCGAGGCGACCGCCTGGCCCGACGGACGCGTCGAGGTCCAGGTCGAAGCATCAAATCACTCTCAACGACCGGTCGACGAGGCCACTGTGGGCATTCGCTGCGGAGATGAGCGCTTCACCGCATCCCTGACGCGCATCTATCCCGGGGATCTTCGCCGCACACGTGTCGCGCTCCCGCGAGGCACGCGCTGCGAGACGTACCGGGTGACCCTGGACGCCGCCCGCTGGTAGCCCGAGTCCTCCCCTACTCGACCCCCCAGAGCAGCTGCTGCTGGAGCACCAGGAGCTCACCGAAGACCTGGGGCCCGGGCTGGGCCGCCAGACCCCGCTCGATGGCCTGGCGACGGGCTTCTGGATCGGCGCGCTGCCGCGCCAGATCAGCCCAGGCCGACGCCAAGGCCGGGGCGTCGACGACCAGGGCCTCGAGCGCGTCGAGACGGGTGTCCGGGGGGCCCAGCAGGACCTCCAGGTAGCCACGGCAGGTCCCGCCGGGCACCGCTTGCTCGCGCTCACGCGCGACGCAGTTGCCCAGCACGACACCGACCCTTGCATGGCCTGTCTCCAGCGCCGCGAGTCGCTCGAACCAGACACCGGCGGGTGTCAGATCGCCCTGTTGTAGTGCGGCCCGCGCCAGCCCGATCAGTGGCTCCGGCCAGTCGGGAGACCCCCGATGGGCCTGCTCATAGTAGCGGGCGGCGGTGTCCCAGCGACCCGCAGTGGCCTCGGCATCCCCGGTCTGCTGGAGCCTTGCTGTCGCCGGAGTCGAGCCCGCGACGACGACCCCCAGGGCCAGGAGATGGATCACGCGTCCGGCGAAGACCAGCTGTCGTCGAGGGCCTCGGTGGCCACCCACAACAGCAGGAAGAGCAGGGCCCCCTGCTCGTGTTCCACGTCGACCTCGCCTTCTTCCTTTTCGTCTCGTTCGAACAACGCCCACAGGCACTCGTCGAGGATGTGGGGCTGCGCCCGCCAGTCCACGGCGCGCACCCGAGCCGGGAAGTCCGCGTCGAAGGGCACCAGATCGGCCGCCGCCTGATTCACCCGGTCCGAGGCAGCGTGGATGGCCGCCCCCGGCACCTTGCGCATTCGCCCGCCGTACTGCTCCAAGATGCGCAGGATCACCGCGTACATGTACAGGGCGACCTCGCCGGACTGCCCTCCCAGAGCGCCCACGTTCTGCTCGAAGAACCGGGTGAGCCGTCGCTGTCCCTTCAACAGGCGCGCGGCCACGCGCTGAAAGTCGGCCCCCGAGTCCGAGCAGGCCTCGGCCAGGCGGTGCACGTCGTCGCGGATGATCGCGGGGTTGGGCATGTCGTCCTCCGGAGCGGGCCTCTACCCCGGCGTCGGGTCCAAGGGCAAGGCCACACGCCGCCCCTGCTACGGTCGCCCGGTGCGGCGGCACCTCCCGGCCCTGCTGGCGGCAGCGGTGGCGACAGCCATCGTCGCTGCCGGGTGGAACGCGCCCCTGGTCGAAGACTCCTTGTTCTGGTGGGTGCCCAAGGCACTCTGGATCGCCGAGCACGGCCCGGCCTGGGTGCTCGCGGAGCTGCCGGCGGCCGCTCGGCCCGACACCCCACTGCCCCCGCAGTGGCAAGGCGGGCTGCCCGACTATGGCCATCCGCCGCTCTGGTACCACTGGGTCGGGGGGGTGCTCGCCCTGACCCAAGGCGGGCTGCCCGTGCACCAGGGGGTGCACCTGGCCGGCTGGCCCCTGGCCCTGCTGGCTGGGCTAGGTCTGACAGCGTTGCTACGCAGGCTGGGCGGGGAGCGCGCTGCCTGGGCAGCGCCCGCACTGCTGTTGCTGCCACCCGTGGCCACGCAGCTCCAGCGCGCAGACACCGATCTGCCGCTCCTGGGACTCGTGGCATGGGCGCTGGTGGCGCTGCTGGACCGCCGGGACGGCCTGTTCGTGGTCTGTGCGGCCCTGGCCACCGCGTGCAAGGAGCCGGGGGTCCTGCTGGCCGCGCCGGCCTTGGTGGCTGCTGTCCACGACCGCAGGGCCAGCCCAGCCTTTCTGGCGCCCCTGGTCGTCCTGGGGGCCTGGGCATGGATCCACCACAGCCAGACCGGCTGGGCGCTGGCGGGCACGGAACACCTGCCGGACTCGCCCGGGGACTGGCTGGCCGACGTGGCGACGGTGCTCTGGATCGCGCTGGGGGACCAGGGCCGCTGGCTGGTCTGGCCCCTGGTCGCCTGGGCACTCTGGCGCGGCAAGCCACTCAGACGCCGCGCCCTGTGGATCTTGGGCGCACACACGGCCACCCAGCTTGGCTTCTTCGCCACCCTGAACTTCCTCGGTGGCATGGATCGGATCGATCGGCACACCCACGTGAGGTACCTCCTGCCGGGCATGACCAGCGCTCATGCCGTCGCCCTGGCGACCGCACCCCTGGCCGGAGTCCCGCTGGTGGCCGCGTCGTGGCTGACGGGCAGGCGCATCTCACCCCACGGGCCCGAGGCGAGCCACCACGGCGTCGACGTGGGACGGGCCCTTCAGCGAGCGGCACCCGAGCTGCCCCGCGGCGCGTGGGTCGGCAGCTATGCCTGGACCCAGCTCACGCGGCCCTACGCCGGGGTCGTGGAAGTGCCGCGGGACGACCTCCAGCTCTACGCCTTCGGCACCGACCCGGCGCGGGTATCGGGCCACGTCGTGCACGCTTCCGCCGGCGAGCCGCTGGGCAGGCTGCAAGAGCTCACGCTGCAGCCCGTGCAGACCTGGTCCGCCGGACAGGCACAGGTCACGCTGTACCGCGTCGCGAGCCAGTGATAGGCCCCGCCCATGGCCCGGAGCTTCCACCTGCGCTGCTGGACACGCTTCCTGGCCCCCATCGATCAGGTCTGGGACCTCAAGACCAACCCTGAGACCCTGCTCGACGAGTTCCGGCCCTGGCTCACGCTCCAGGCCACGGATCCGGACACCGCCCGGGACCTGTTGCAGGGACGGGGCCTACCCGGGGCAGTGGACGCCCGCCTGAAGCTGTTCGGCGTGATCCCTGGCAGTCGCTGGCCGCTGCGTCTGGAGCAGCTGGAGCGCCACGAACGCTACGTGGACACGTCGGAGAACCCGCTCTTCTCAGCCTGGCACCACGAGCACCTGTTCGAGCCGGCCCTGGACGCCGTCCGCTACATCGACGCCGTGACCTTCACCCCCCGCGAGAGCCTGCCGGCCACGTGGGTGGCGCGGCTCACGGCACGCCTGTTCGTCCACCGCCACCAGAGGGCCGCCCGGCACTTGCCGACGGACGCCAGAGCCACCGGTGTGGCGATGCTCCGCGAGCTCAAGTCGACTTGAGGGTGGTGAGGGCCCGACAGACTCGGGCGAGCTCGGTCTGGCACTCCAGCAGCAGACCCTCCAAGCCCTCGACCCGACCGGCACCGGACAGGCGCTCCAGGCGGGAGCAGAGATCGGAGAGGCCTGTGGCGCCGAGCATGCCCGCGCTGCTCCGCAGCCGATGGGCCAGGCGCATGACGCCATCGGCGTCCTGTTCGTGGATGGCCTTGCCCAGCGCTTCGACGCCCACCGGCACGGTCTCCATGAACAGCTCGATGAGCTCATCGACCAGGTCGCCTTCCTCGGGCGAGCTCATCTGCCGAAGTTGCCGCAACAGGTCCGTGTCGAGGATGCCCTCGACGTCGACGAGATCGGGCTCCGACGTGGAGCGGAGTTCGTCCAGGGCCAGCCAGCGCTGGAGCACGTCCTGGAGCTCCCGAGGCCGGAGGGGCTTGGCGACATAGTCGTCCATCCCGGCCGCCAGGCAGCGCTCCCGATCCCCCGCCAGGGCGTTGGCCGTCATCGCGATGATCGGCACGTGGGCGCGAGGGCCCGGGAGCTCGCGGATGAGGCGAGTCGCCTGGAACCCGTCCATCACCGGCATCTGACAGTCCATCAGGACCAGGTCGAAGTCTTCTTGTTGCAAGGCGTCGATGGCCGCAGCGCCATTGTCCACGACCTGGGTCCGACACCCAGCCAGCTCGGCACTTCGCACCACGAAGCGCTGGTTCACCAGGTTGTCCTCGGCGATCAGGATGCGAGCATCCAGTCGACGCTGGGCCGGGTGGCTCGCCCCGGTGCTGGTGCGGTGATGGGGGGGGTACGACGCCAGACCTAGGGCCTGGTACGTCGCCTGGAGGAGCTGGCGGGCACGCAGAGGCTTGTTGACCGCGGTGCCCAGGCCCAGGCGCCGGGCCCGGGCGGCCTGGTCCGGCCGTCCAAGCTCACAGAGCAACACCACCGCGACGTCGCCGACGCCCAGTCCGGCGATGGACTCGAGCACCTCGATGCCACCTGGATCGGGCATCGCCACATCCAGGTAGGCGACACGGAAGCGGTCGGAGTCGGCCGTCAGCAGGGCGAGGGCCTGGTCTCCGGCGTGGGTGGTCTCGACCGTGGCCCCCCAACCCTCCAGGTACTCCCGCAACACTTCACAGCTGGTCTGGTTGTCGTCGGCCACGAGCACGTGCATCCCGCCCAGGCGCTCGGCCTGTCGGGCCGGCGGACCGGTGATCCCGATGGGGATCGCGAAGGCAAAAGTCGACCCGACCCCGGGCTCGGACTCGAGACCGATGGTCCCGCCCATCAATTCCACAAGCCGCCGAGAGATGGACAGGCCCAGCCCGGTGCCACCGAACCGACGGGTGGTGGAGCCGTCGGCCTGGGTGAATGCCTGGAACAGGCGCTTGGTGGCTTCCTTGGGGATGCCGATGCCCGTGTCTCGCACGGAGAAGCGCACTTCCAGGCCGTCTTCCCGCTCCTCCTCGACCGTGACTCGGATCGCGATCTCCCCACGCTCGGTGAACTTGATCGCATTGCCGACCAGGTTCAAGAGCACCTGGCGCAGCCGCCCTGGATCGGTGCTGACCAGGCCGGGGATCTTTGGGTCTACGCGGTGTACGAGCTCCAAGCCCTTGGCATGGGCAGGCTCGGCCAGCAGCTCCGCCGCACCGGCGACCAGCTCCCTCAGATCGAAGTCGACCTCTTCCAGCTCCAGCTGTCCGGCTTCGATCTTTGAGAAGTCGAGCACGTCGTTGACCACATTGAGCAGGGCCTGCCCCGAAGCCTCGATGGCTTCTGCGTACTCACGCTGGTCCGGTCTCAGCTTGGTCTCGAGCAACAAGCTGGTCATGCCGATCACCCCGTTCATCGGGGTCCTGAGCTCGTGGCTCATGTTTGCCACGAACTCGCTCTTCGCGCGGCTCGCGGCCCGGGCCCGATCCCGCGCGGCCAGCAGCTCACTTCGGGTGCGACGCCGGCTCTGTCGCTCCCTGGCAGCGGCGTGATCGCGGACAGACTCGAGCCCCAAGAGGAACATGAACACGCTCACCAACGTCATCGCCAGGACAGCGGGCGTGGGGACCAGCAGGGCGGGGCCGAGACCGCCCACGGCGAGGGCCAGATAGGCCAGCACCGTGGCCAGGCCCACGCCCAGGACGAGTCTCGTCACGACCGGCTCGGCGAAGCGGCGGGCGTACTGGGCCACGACCGGAACCCACAGCAGGGCTGGTGAGAAGACACCGCCGTCGAACCAGGGGATCACGGCCAGAGCCAGCCCCGCTACGCCGACACTGTGGCGGGCCATGTCCTGGGCTGATCGGGCACGCTGGAGCACCATCACGCTCCCGCTGACATAGGCCACCAGCGTGGCGACGTTGAGGCCAGCCAGCAAGAGCTTGCCCTCGTACGCGATGACCAGCGTGATCAGCGTGATGACGGGCACCACCACGACACCCAGGAAGACCATGTCCCGGAATTGCCAGGACTCCGGGTCGTCGCGGACCTGCAGGGCCGTCGGTAGCAGGAACTCGAGCCTCGCGCGCAGCTTCATCGCGAGCCCGGAACCGTCTGCTCCGGGCTCACCCTGCTGCGGTGCGGGCTCCGCCTCCAGCCCGGCTCCTGCACGATTGCCCATCATGCTGCGGCCGCCAGGGTACCCGGAAAACACGGGCTTCAGGGCTGGCGTTTGGTCGCCTCCGGGCCCGGGGTTAGCTGGGAGGCCGTGCTGGAGTCCCCATGAACGTGCCGATGTCCTTGCTCCGCCAGCTGGTGGACGTCCCCGCCGATCCAGCCGCGCTCGCCGAGCGGATGAACGGCCGCATTGCCGAGGTCGAGCACGTGGTCACCTTCGGCGCGCGCAGCAGCCGGGACCACGTGGCTGTCGGCCTGTTCGAGCGGTGCCTCGCTCAGACCGACAGCGTCCAGCTGTGGCAGGTGCGCACGAGCCAAGGGCAGCTCGAGCTGGCCGTACAGGCGAAGCACGCCTTCCAGCCCGGTGACCGCCACGCCGTGGTGGCCGTCGGTGGGCGCACGCCCGATGGTCAGACCGTCACCAGCCGGGACCTGGGGCCCTACACCAGCCAGGGCATGGTCCTGAGCGATGCCAGCCTGGGCGTCGGCGACGACACCACCCGCCCCTTCGCTTTTGCGCCAGACGTCTCGCTCGACGCCCACGTGCACGATGCGCTGGAGCTCGACGATGCTGTCCTGGTCTTCGACCTGGAGCCCAATCGCCCGGATCTCTTCTCGCTGATGGGCATGGCCCGGGACCTGTCGGCCATCTACGACACGCCGCTGAAGCCCCCGGCGACCGTGCCGACGGACTTTGAGCCCATGCCCGAGGACACGCTGAGGATCCGGGTCGACGCCACCGATCGGGTGCACCGCTACGCCGCACTTGAGCTCAGTGGGGTCCGGGTCGGTCCGTCGCCCCAGTGGCTGCAGAACGCGGTGCGCAAGCTGGGCATGCGTCCCATCAACAACGTGGTCGACGCGGCGAACCTGGCCATGATGGAGCTCGGTCAGCCCCTCCACACCTTTGACCGACACACCCTGACGACCGGCGTGATCGGCTTGCGCATGGCCGCCCCCGGCGAGGCGATCACCACCCTGGACGGTGTGACCCGGACCTTGACCGATGAGTGCCTGCTCGTGACCGACGGTCCACGCCCGATCGCCCTGGCCGGTGTGATGGGCGACCTGGACTCCGAGATCACCACGGCATCCCAGGACCTGCTCATCGAGTCGGCGACCTTTGACATGGCCAGCGTGCGCCGGTGCTCGCGCCGGCTGGCCCTGCGAACCGAGGCGTCCCTCCGCTTCGAGAAGGGGCAGCCCACGTGCAACGTGGTCCCGGCCATGGCCCGCCTGGCCCACATCCTGACGCGAATCGGGGGTGACAGCGTCCGGGTCGGCCGGATCGCCGATGCCCGGGTGCGAGCCCCCCAGATCAAGACCCTGGCGTTCAGCCCGTCCGAGGCCCGGACCCGGATGGCCCTCCAGGTCGACGACGACACACTGCGCAGACGCTTCACCGCCCTGGGCATCCAGGTGACGGCCGACGGACAGGTGTGGCAGCTCGTGCTGCCCGAGCACCGCCCGGATCTGGTCATCCAGGAGGACCTGAACGAGGAACTGGGCCGCCTCCACGGGTACGAACACGTCGCCAGCACCGTGCCGGTCGCCCCGCTGATCGGGCCGCCTCCGAACCCGCTCTTCGTCAAGGCCTTCGCCATCCGACACGCCCTGGTCGGCGCCGGACTCGACGAGGTCTGCCTGGGCGCCTGGTTCGGCGACGAGGATCTGGCCGTGTACGGCCTGGCGGAGGACCGGGCCGTCAGCCTGCGCAATCCGGTTGCATCAAATCTGGTTCACTTCCGCACGACCGCCCTGCCGGACCTGGTCAAGGCCGTTGTCCTGAATCGCAAGAGCCTGGATCGCGTGGGGATCTTCGAGGTCGGCCGGGTCTTCACCCGGGTCGGGACCACGATCACCGAGCGGGCCCACGTGGCAGGCGCTGTCGCTGGCGCCGACAGGTCCGCCGGCCCCGCTCGGTTCTACGAGGCCCGGGACGCCCTGCACAAGGCGATCACCGCGGTGGGCGCCCGGACCGACTGGGTCCCCGTCCCCTCCGACCTGCCCTGGGTGCTCGCCCACTGCTTCCACCCCGGCCGCTTCGTGGGCGCCGCTGTGGACGGGCAGCTGGTGGGGGTCGCTGGGGAGCTCCACCCTGCGCTGGTCGCGGCGACCGAGCTGGTCGAACCCCCCGCCACCTTCCACCTGGACCTCGAGGCCCTGCTCGAGCGGCAGGAAGCGGTGAAGCGCTTCGCACCGCCGCCACGGTTCCCTTCCGTGACCTACCACGTCAACGTGGTAGCCCCGGAGCGCCTGTGGGGCCGTGCCCTGCTCGACGCCGTCGACGCGGCGGGGCTGGACTGGTTGTGCCGCAGCGCCGTCCGCGACGTCTACAGCGGGCCCGGCGTCGACGACGGCCACAAGCGGGTCACCGTGGAGCTCGAATTCAACCACCCCCAGCGCTCGTTGACCCACGACGAGGTGCTCCCCCAGGTGCAGACCCTCAAGACTGTCCTGGGCGACCAGGCCCTGGTGGTCGAGGTCTGAACCGGACGTCTGGCCCCCGACAAAGTCGACCACTCATCCCCCCATCGGAGGCTCGGGACAGCCCTGGAGTAGACTGCCCCCGTGCCCATGACCGCCGACGAGTACGCCTGCGTCCGGGACTTCTCGGTGCTCTATTCGGGAGGTCTGGACTCTTGTGCCGTGCCCATCCTGGTGGGCGGTCAGACCCGTGGGGGCATCCACCTCCTGACCTTCAAGCATGGCTACGGCACCCTGTTCAACGAGTGGTCGCGGCGGCACACGCCCGAACTCCAGCGCGTGCTCGGGATGCGGGTCGAACACCACCTGGTGGACCTGACCGACGTGTGGGACGAGCTCGGCGCCCGGCGCTTCCTCAAGGACGCCTTCAAGTACAAGGGCCACTGGGTCGCGTGCCTGGGCTGTCAGGAGTCCATGGCCACCCACACCATCCTGTACAACCTCGAGCGCAACATCACGAACACCTTCATCTGTTCCAGCGTCGGGGGCGAGTACGCCGTGATGTCGATGCCGGTCACCCGAGACAAGAACTGTGAGTTCTACGCGCGCTACGGCGTGCGCTACAACGCGCCCTTGCTCGATCTGGGTATCGGCAAGCCCGAGGAGCGGCAGCTGCTGCGGGAGCAGGGGATCGACCCGGGCTGGGGCGCCCGGCGGTCCCACCAGGGCTACCAGCCGATCTGCCTCATCGGGTTCCAGCACAGCCTGGACATCGTCTTCGACTTCCACACGACCTACCCCCCGGACCGGGTGGCCGCCTTCTTGGACGAGAAGTTCGAGATCATGGATCGCATCATCCGCCGCAACCTGGCTGACCGCGGTCACGATCCAGACGAATTGATCGCGCGAAACCTGGCTGTGTTCCACGAGGAAGAAGCCGAGATGGCCGCCGTCCGCGCAGCCCAGGTCGCCGGGTGAGCTCGGGCACAGTCCTGATCGACACGGTCCGTAGGTTCGAGACCCCCGAGGGCGTGGCACTCGACATCCGTGTGGCGGGTCCCCTGGTGCGATCGCTGGCCTGGACCATCGACGTGGGCGTTCGGTTCGCCATCTACACGGCGGCGGCGACCGTGCTCGGGATCCTGGGCCAGGCCGGGGCCGGGCTGTTGTCCATCCTGGTCTTTGTGACCGAGTGGTTCTACCCGGTGCTGTTCGAGCTGCTCTGGGCGGGCCAGACCCCGGGCAAGCGAGCCATGGGCATCGCGGTCGTTCACGACAACGGCACCCCTGTGGGGCTGGCCGCCAGCGTCATCCGAAACCTGCTCCGCTTCGCCGACTTCCTCCCAGCGGCCTACGCCTTTGGTCTGGCGACCATGTTGGTTCACAAGGACTTCAAGCGACTGGGCGACATGGCCGCCGGCACGCTGGTGGTCTACCGGGAGCCACCCTTGCCCGCTGCCGAGCCTCCGCTGTCCCAAGCCACCCCGCTGACCCAGGCACTCGGCGTCGAAGAGCAGCGGGCGCTGATCGACTTTGCCCGGCGCAGGGCCACGTGGACCGACGACCGCGCCGCCGAGCTGGCGGACATCCTGGGCCCCCTGACCCGGGACTCGGGCGCCACTGGCGTGCGCCGCCTGCTGGGCCACGCCTCGTGGCTGTTGGGGCGGCGCTGAACCGTGTCCCAGGCTGGCTTCGAGGCACGCCACGAGGCGGACTGGCAGGCCCTCGAGCACATGCTGGCCTCTGTCCAACAGCCCGATGTCTCGCGGGACCACGACCTGCGCGAGCTGCCGTCGACCTATCGCCGGGTCTGCCAGCACCTGGCTCTGGCGCGGCACCGGCGGTACAGCTCGGACCTGGTGACGCGGCTCAACACGCTCGCCTTGGGCGGCCACGATCTGCTCTACCGCGAGGGCACCCAGGCCCGGGTCGACTGGAGCGAGACCCTGCTGTTGGCCTTTCCCCGCTGCCTCCGGCAGAGCTGGCGACCGCTGCTGGGGGCGACCTGTGCCTTCGTCGTGCCCTTCGTGGGGCTCTACGTCGCCGTGCGTCTCGATCCGGACCTGGTGTTCGCCGCCCTGGATCCCCTGCGGGTGGCCCAGATCGAGGCCATGTACGACCCGGGCAGCGACCACTTCCTGCGGGAGCGGGGCTCGGCCAGTGACCTGATGATGTTCGGGTTCTACATCCGCAACAACATCGGGGTGGCCTTTCGGACTTTTGCGGGGGGGATGCTGGCTGGGGTCGGCAGCCTGTTCTTCCTGGTGTTCAACGGGGTCCTCTTCGGAGCCGTCGCCGGCCACCTGGACGAAGTGGGCTTCGGCGAGCCCTTCTGGTCCTTCGTGATCGGGCACGGCGCCTTCGAGCTCACGGCCATCGTCATCTCGGGCGCCGCCGGGCTGCGCCTGGGCCTGGCACTCTTGAGTCCGGGCCCCAGGACCCGGAGCCAGGCCCTGGTGGACGAGGCCCGGGCTTGCCTGCCGCTGATCTACGGCTTCACGGCCATGCTGCTGCTGGCCGCTTTCGTCGAAGCCTTCTGGTCGTCGACCGTGTTCATGCCGGCGTCGACCAAGTTTGGGGTCGGGGCTCTGCTCTGGATCGGAGTGCTGGGGTACCTGGGCCTGGCGGGGCGGGGCCGTGGATCCTGAGAGCGTCGCCGCAGTCCTGCGACCCCGTCGGCACTGGGAGTCCATCGACCTGGGCTTCACCATGGCGCGCACGTGGTGGCGGCCCCTGTGGGGTGCCTGGATCCTGACGGTGCTGCCGCTCCAGGCGCTCGTCTGGCTCGTGCTGGCATCGGAGCCGCTCGCGGCGATCGCGGTCCTGTGGTGGCTCAAGGCTCTGTTCGACCGGGTGCCGCTCTTCGTGCTGAGTCGGGCCCTGTTCGGTGCCACCCCCTCGCCCACCGACGTGGTGCGAGCGCTGCCCACCCTGGCCAGGCTCCACCCCACCGCCCTGCTGTGGGGCCGGCTGGAGCCCTCCCGGAGCCTGCACCTTCCCGTCTGGCAGCTCGAGGGCCTCACGGGGGCCGAGCGGGCCCGCCGGGGCCGCGTGCTGGCCCGGACTGTCGAGACGCCAGCCAGCTGGCTGACCGTTGGCTGCCTGGGGCTCGCCACCAGCTTCTTCATCGGCGCCCTGGCCCTGGGCTGGCTGCTGGCGCCCGAAGCTGCGGGCCTGTCGCCGGAGCTGTTGCTGGAGCGAGCTCTGGACGGTGGCGAGCCCAATGGGGCCATCGCCTGGGTCGCAGCCTGCCACCTGTTCGCCGTGGGTGTCGTCGAGCCGCTCTACGTGGCCGGTGGCTTCGGGCTGTACATCAATCGCCGGACTCACCTGGAGGGCTGGGACATCGAGGTCGCCTTCCGGCGCCTGGCTCGACGCCTGACGTCGCGGGAGCGCCCCAGCCGGACTCTGGGACCACTGACGGCGCTCTTGTGTCTGGCCCTGGGAAGTGGGTCGGTCCAGGCCCAGCCGGTCCAGGAGGGCGCGGATCCGGCCACCACCATCGAGCAGGTCCTGGCCCACGAGGACTTCGGCCCCGAGCAGACCCGGACACGGTGGTCGTGGCCCTGGCTCGAGGACTTCTTCAGCGCCAGCGACGACGACTGGAGTCCCAGCTGCGGGGACGGGTTGAACGGGGGCGGCCTGGCCGGTCCGGGGCTGGCCGGCCTGCTCGAACTGGCCCTGTGGGCCCTGGCCGGGATCGGCGTCGCCGTGCTGGTGGTCTGGCTGGGACGTCGCCTCCAGGACCCGGCCTGGCGCCGTGCCAGCGCCGAGTCCACGGCGCTACCAGACCTGATCCGAGGGCACGATGCCCTGCCCGATGTGCTGCCGTCGGACGTTCCCCGTGCGGCCCTGGCCCTGTGGGAGTCCGGCGAACACGCGGCGGCCCTGGGCATGCTCTACGCGGGTGCCTTGCTGGACCTGGTCACCCACCGAGGCCTGGACATCCCCCGTGCCGCGACCGAGGGCGACTGCGTCGACGCGGTCCGCCGCGCCCCGGGCGGACCCCTGGCGGCCTACTTCAGCGAGCTCACACGGGCCTGGCTGCAGACAGCCTACGCGCACAGGCGCCCAGCCGGCGACCAGGTGAGGGCCCTGATCGCGACCTGGTCCCAGCACTTCCAGGGTGTCGCACCATGACGCGGTCGCGGGCCACCCTGGCCCTGCTGATCGGGTTGGTCGCCGTGCTGGTCGCCGTGCTCGCGACGACCGCCGAAGAGGTCGAGGAGGTGGTCAGCGGCCGCCCCAGCCTCGAGGCCCAGACCACACCGAGCCTCGCGGCCCAGCGGCTGCTGGACGCCTTGGGGGTGCCCACGACCAGCATGGACGGCCTGCACAGCTTGCCGCCCGTCGACCACGTCCTCATCATCGCGACCCCGACCCGCGACCGCCTGCGTCGACAGCGCGAGGCGCTGGTGCGGTGGGTGTCCGAAGGCGGCCACCTGATCTTCGAGGCGACCCCGGTCCCGTTCACCGGCCAGCTCGAAGCGCCACCAGACCCCCTGGCCGAGGCCTTTGACCTCTCCACCCGCAACTACCACGACCATGCGGAACAGGCCGTCGTGACCCTGGATCTGCCCGACGGCACCAGCCACGACATCGAGCTCAACGGCACCCGGTGCGTCGAGGACCTGGTGCTGGACCCGCTGTGGGTGTCCGCCTGGGGCCTGGACCATGACTGCGGTTCGGCCCTACAGATCGGCATGGGTCAGGGCCGGGTCACCGCGTTCGGCGACCTGTCCTGGATGTTCAACGACACCATCGGAGAACACGACCACGCCGCGGCCCTGTGGCACCTGGCGACCGCGGCGGGTGTACCCGCAGGCGCCCGGATCGTGTACCAGGACCAGGTGGTCGGCCTGGCGAGCCTGCTCCTGAACCGGGCCTGGACCCTGCTCGTCGCGGCGGCCGCACTGCTCCTGGTCTGGATCGCCTCGGCCTCTCAGCGCTTCGGCCCCCGGCGCACGCCCCCGTCCCGGGACCGCCGAGACCGCCTGGCCCATGTGGAGGCGGTCGGGGACTTCCTGTGGCGCCACCGACGCCACCAAGCCCTGGTGGACGCCACCCGCCAGGCCTTCCTGCGCAGCCGTGGCAGCCAGGGGTCCCAGGACCCGGCCGCGCTGGCCGCCCAGCTCGGGGTCGACCCGGCCCCCTTGCACCAGGCCCTCGAGGCCCAGATTCCCCGTGACCCCACCGCCTTCACCCAGGTGATCCAGCAACTGGAGCGCCTGAGGAGGAAGAGATGACCCCGCCGACCGATCTGCCGTCTCTGGACGAAGCAGCCGCCACCGTCAACCGCATCCGCAGCGAGCTGCAGAAGGCCGTCGTCGGCCAGGAGCAGCCCCTCGACCAGGTCCTGATCGCCTTCCTGGCCAGCGGGCACGTGCTGGTCGAGGGCGTGCCAGGCCTGGGCAAGACGCTGCTCGTGCTGGCGCTCGCCCGGACCTTTGCCGGACGCTTCGCCCGAATCCAATTCACCCCGGACCTCATGCCGTCGGACGTGACCGGCCACGCGGTCCTGGATTCTGCAACGGCAGAGTTTCGTGTCCGCAAGGGACCGGTCTTCACCAACCTGCTGCTGGCAGACGAGATCAACCGCGCACCCGCCAAGACCCAAGCCGCGCTGCTCGAAGTCATGCAGGAACAGCAGGTGACGATCGAGGGCGAGCGCTACAGCCTGGACGCCCCCTTCATGACCCTGGCGACCCAGAACCCCATCGAGCAGGAGGGAACCTACCCCCTGCCCGAAGCCCAGCTGGATCGCTTCCTGCTCAAGGTCCACATCGACTACCCCCAGGCCGCCGACGAGGTCGCCATCGTCCAGGCCGTGACGTCTGGCAGGGCAGGCGACAAGCTGGACGTCTCCCGGGTCGAGCAGGTCGTGACCCCGGCCGCCATCACGGCTCTGCAGCACCGCCTGGCCCTGACCACCGTCGACGAGCGCGTCGTGGACTACGCGGTCCGGCTGGTCCGAGCCACCCGGTCCTGGCAGGGCATCACAGTCGGGGCCGGACCCCGCGGCGCCATCGCACTGGTCCGGGTCGCCCGCGCCGCGGCCCTGATGGACGGACGGGACTTCGTGGTGCCCGACGACATCAAGCGACTGGCCCGCCCCGCCTTGCGCCACCGCATCCTGGTGGCCCCGGAGCTCGAGCTGGAAGGCCTGCACGCCGACGACGTGCTCGGTTCCGTCCTGGACCGCGTGGACGCGCCGCGGCAGTGACGGCCACCCGCGAGCTCTGGACGGCCCTCTGGGCCTGGGTGGCGCTGGGCGTCGCCGCGTCGGTGGTGCCGTGGACCCGCTGGGTCTGGGGAGCCTGGGGTGCGGTCCTCGCCGTGGGTCTGCTGATCGAGGTGCTGGTGCTGCTGCGAGAGGCCCCGCCTGAGGTGCACCTGGCCTTGCCGGCGACCCTGTCCCTGGGCACCTGGCACCCGGTCGAGGCCCAGCTACGCACAGGCGGCCGGCGCGACCTGGACATCGAGGTCCACGGCGACCTTCCCCCACACCACGAGGGCCGAGACCTGCACCAGCACGTCCGCGTGCCCTCCGACGGCTGGCTCGGCCTGCACTGGCAGGTGCGCGCCACCCGCAGGGGGCCGGTCCGCTTCGGGCCCACCTGGCTCCGGGTACGGGGACGCCTGGGGCTGCTCCGCGGGACCCACCGGGTCGGCGAGCCACAGCAGCTCAAGGTCTACCCGGACTTTCGGCGGGTGGCCCACTACGCCCTGCTCTCGCTCCATGATCGGGCGGCGTGGCTGGGTCTCCACCGTCAGCGGCGCCGGGGGGAGGGCCTGGAATTCCACCAGCTGCGGGAGTACCGCCCGGGCGACTCCTTGCGCCAGATCGACTGGAAGGCCGTGAGTCGTCGCAGGGAGCTGGTGTCACGGGAATACCAGGAAGAGCGCAACCAGCAGCTGGTCGTCCTGCTGGACTGCGGCCGCCGAATGCGGGCCATCGACGGGGACCTGTCCCACTTCGATCACGCCCTCAACGCAGTGCTGCTCCTGGCCTACGTGGGCCTGCGCTACGGCGACGCCGTGGGTCTGATGACGTTCTCGGGCGAGGACCGCTGGCTGCCTCCGCTCAAGGGCGGACACGCCATGAACACGCTGCTGAACCAGGTCTATGACCTCCAGAGCACCACACAGCCCACCGACTACGTCGAGGGCGCGCGCCGGCTGGCCGCGCGGCAACGGCGGCGGTCACTGGTCGTGGTGGTGTCCAACCTGGGGGACGCAGACGACGGCGAGCTCACCCAGGCCGTGACCCTGCTCCAGCGCCGGCACCTGGTGGTCCATGCCAGCTTGCGCGAGACAGCCCTGGACCGGGTCCTGGATCAGCCGGTCCAAGACCTCGCCGGCGCACTTCGCGTGGCTTCCACACACGCCCTGCTCGAGGCCCGGCAGACCGCCCACGACGCCCTGCGTCGTCGTGGCATCACCGCGGTAGACGTGGCACCATCGGCCCTGCCCGCCGCACTCGTAGACCGCTACCTGGCGATCAAGCGAGCAGGAGTCCTGTAGACCCCGCGATGATCCGATGACATGGAGGTGACCCTGCAACCTGCCCTCGCTCTGCGCTGCCCGTGTCCCTGATGGCTCTGCTCACGCTGTTGCTGGCCTGCGACGCCACGGTGCGAACGACCGTGGTCGGCGGGGACACAGGGCCCGTCGACACGCCCTGCCAGCAGCTCTGGTTCGACGACGCGGACGGGGACGGATTCGGCGCAGGAACCGGCCAGGCCGCCTGCGAGGCGCCAGAGGGCTGGGTCGAGAACGGCGCGGACTGCGACGACGCAGACCGCGAAGTGAACCCCGCCGCCGAGGAAGTCTGCGAAGACGGCCTGGACAACAACTGCGATGGCACCGCCCGGGGCTGCACGCCCCTGGGCATCCGCAAGCTGGACGAAGGGGACGTCTCGATCCTGGGCGAAGCAGAAGAGGACGATCTGGGCGAGGTGCTGGCGATGGCCGGCGACCTGAACGGAGACGGACACGACGATCTGGCCATCGGGGCCCCCTATGCCCGAGGCGCGACCGGCTACGCGTCGGTGTTCCTGGGGCCCCTCGAGACCTCTGCGACCCTGAGCGAGGCCGACCGCCTGTGGTCCGGGCCCAACAGCGGGGACTACCTGGGTGTCAGCGTGACCGGCGCGGGCGATCTGAACGGCGACGGCTTCGACGACCTGGCCATCGGCGCCCTGGGCGACGACCAGATCGCCAGCGGCGCCGGTGCGGTCTACCTGATCCACGGTCCCTCCCTCGCCCTGGACCTTGAGGCCGCGACGGGTGTGTTGCTCGGTCGGGACGCCGGCGAGGAGACCGGCGCCCGGGTTCACTCCGCCGGCGATCTGGACGGCGATGGCCTGGCGGACCTGTTGATCGGCGCACCGGGCCATCACGACGGCGGCAGGGTCTACATCGTGCATGGCCCCGTGACCGCCACCTACAACCTGGCCATCGCCGACACGGTCTTCACGGGGCAGTCGACCAGTGACGGCGCTGGCGAGACCGTCGCGGTGGGCGACCTGAACGGCGATGGGCACGCGGACTACGCCATCGGCGCCCCTTCCGCAGACGGCCTGGCCAGCGACGGAGGCATGGTCTACGTGGTGCCCGGCCCCGTGGGCGCCGAGGTCAGCCTCGACCAGGTAGCGGGCAGGGTCTGGGGGGGCAGCTGGGATCGGATCGCCACCAGCCTGGCCATCCCTGGCGATCTCGACCTGGACGGCGTCGACGAGCTCGTCGCCGGTTCACCCTACGTGGACATCGACGACAGCGACCAGGGTCGCGCCTACCTCTTCCTGGAGCCGGTCGAGGGGAGCGTCGACGCCGACTCGGCCCCCGTGCACTTCTCGGGCGAGATCGGCCACGACCACTTCGCAGCCACGGTGTCCGGAGCGGGCGATGTCAACGGAGACGGCTGGGCGGATCTGCTCATCGGGGCCCCCTACAACGACTTCGGCGGCGGCGACGCCGGCGCCACTTACCTGTTCTACGGACCGCTGACCGCGTCGCGGTCGGGCACCACGGCCGACGCGAAGTTCACTGGGCCCGTCAGCAGCGAGTTGTTGGGGACCGGGCTCGCCGGCCAGGGGGATCTGGACGCAGACGGGCTCGATGACCTGGCCATGGGGGCCCTCGGCGTGCGCTGGGACGGCCAGACCACCGGCGGCGTGTACGTGGTCCGAGCCGGGGATAGGCTGTAGCAAGAAATGGCGGTCTTCGGCCGGTTGACGCCGTGGCCGACTACGATGCCCGGGTGCAAGCACAATTACGGCACAGCGGCCGGTGGTCCACCCCGGTCCTGGCGATCCTGTTGTTGGGTGTGGCCCTGTGGCCCCTGCGACAGGCCCTGGTCACGAACGCTGTGCCCGGGGCCGGACCGGACGTGGTGTCCACCTTCTGGGGCATGTGGTGGTTCCAGCAGGAGTGGGCCAGCGGCGCCTGGAGCGGGTGGACCGGGCTGGTGAACCACCCCCACGGCGCCTTCGGCACCGTGCTCTCCCCCAGCAGCGCCGTGAGCTGGGCACTGTTGGAGCCCATCGCCGGGGCAGCTCGGGCCGCGAGTCTCACGGCCGCCCTGCAGCTCTGGGCCTTCTCACTGGCCACCGGCTGGCTGGCTGGGGTCGCCGGGGCCGACAGGTGGGGCCAGGTCGCGGCGGCGCTGAGCGTGTTCGTGGGCCGATACCTGATCTTCGGCCTCGGCGAAGGCTCCATCGTGGCCGTCGCCGCCCTGCCCATTCCTCTGGGCCTGGGCGCGATCATCCTGACCCTGCACGGCGAGCGCAGGCGCCTGGCGGCCCTTGCGGGCGCGGCGTGCATCGCGTGGACCGCGCTGGAGAACCCGTACCTGGCGCCGGTGCTGCCTGGCCTGGCGGGTCTCGCCTGGGTCCGCGAGCTCCTGCGGGCCCGCGGGCCCCGAGGTGACCGGAGGCGCTGGGCGCGGCTCACCGGGCTGCTGGTCCTGGGCACCCTGGGTGTGTTGGGCATCGCCGAGATCTTCGGGCGGAGCGCCAGCCCCGACTACCCGCGCGAGGTCGCCGGCCAGACCGTGACCTGGCTGGGCCAGCGCTGGGACGTGGTGGACCTGCCCTGGGCCCGCGCCACCCCCTCGGAGTGGTGGCAGCCAGGCGCGGTGCGATGGACCACCGACGCCACCGCCGGGGTCTCTGCGGGGGGTGGACGCACCTTGGGACTCGGTGTCTGGCTGCTGGCCGGGATCGCGCTGATCAGTCGCACCCGAGCGTCCCTCGCCCCCTGGGGTCTTGCCCTGGTGGGGCTCGCGCTCTCGGTCGGCTCGCTGCTCGGCCAGATGGCAGCACCGTTCCTGGTGCTCAACGGGGTGATGGACGCCATCGCCCGCCCCCTCACCCAGCCGACCCGCTTCTTGATCCTGCCCGTGGTCGGGCTCGCGGTCTGCGCCGGCCTGGGTGTCACCGGTTTGCGGGCCCGTCTGGGTGCCGCGGCTGGGCTGGCAGGCCCTGTGATGGGGGGCCTGCTCCTGGCCGAGAGCCTGTGGATCGGGGGCCTGTCGCTCGCCCTGCCGACCACCCCCCTGGCGCCCCTGCCGTGCGCCGCGGACCTGAAGCAACGCGCCCTCGATGCGCCCGAGGAGCACGGCGTGCTGTTCTGGCCTTGGGATGCACAGGACGGGGAGCCGGGGCTGGCCCAGCTCCTCCAGGTCCGCCACGGCCTGCCCGCTCCCCACCGCGGGATTGCATCATGGATGCTTCACGAGGGCCCGGTCATCGCGGAGCTCCGCACTGCGGGCCTGGCCAATCGTCCGACCCCCAGGCGGCTCAAGCGAGGACTGCTGCGGGGCCTGGGCTACCGCTGGCTCCTGGTCGACACCGCTTCCGACCCCAAGGGCGCCCGCTGGGTGGCCCGGCAGCTCCGAGCCGAACCCGAAGTGTGCGGCGAGCTGGCCCTCTACGACCTGTCGCGCTCGGCAGCGCTCACCCCGGATCCGGAGTGAACCACCAGCTGGACGGGTCGGACGGGACGGGCTCCGCCCAGAGGCTCAGCGGCTCGTCGCCCACCGTGAAGGCAAAGGTCGCGGTCAGGGACAGGGGCTGTCGACTCACGAAGACCCACTCGGCCTGACGGGCCAGCAGCGAGGTGACGGTCTGGTCGAGCACCAGCGTCAAGGCGAAGAGCCGGGAGAAGTCCTGGGCCGCGCGGACCGCACCGGCGGCGTCCCCCGCAGCCCGAGCAGCCTGGAAGGCACTGGCCCGGGACACCGCGGCCTGTCCCAGAGCGTCCTGGGGCTCGCCGGCTGTGCGCGGCCGCACCTGCCAGTCGTCGCCGCCCAGCTCGACGGAGAGTCGCCGCGGACTGGGCCGCCAATTGGTGGCACCCAGGCTGCCGTCGGGCTGGAGTGTCAGTCCCACCACGTCGTCGTCGACGACCTGGCCCTGGGGGTCGAGCATGGGCCAGAGCACGATGGCCTGTACGTCGCCTCCGGCGAGCTGCGCAAGGGGCGTCAGGGTGAAGCCCTGGCCCTGGATGAAGCCGGCCGCGGCCGTCTGCCACAGGTCGGGGTCGACCAGGGGCGGCGGTCCTTGGGGCGTCGACGGGGCGGGCTCGGCCTTGGGGGCACAGCCCAGCAGGAACCACAACAAGGAGGCCTGGGTCATTTTGGGGGACCTTGGTTGGGGGGGCGTGGGGGCGGTCCATGTCCCGGACGACCCGGCGGTCCATGGCCACTGGGACCCCCCGGGCCCTGGGGTCCGGACGGCCCGTTGCCCATCTGAGGCGGCGAACGACCGGGGCCGCCCCGAGGACCACTGGCCTCGGCCGCGTCGACGTCGGCCAGGAAGGCCAGGCCCGCCGAGATGGACCGCGCCAGGAACGCCAGGCCGTCGTCCACCTGGCCCGCTTCGGCCAGCAGACGACCCTCCAGGGCGAGCAGGATGCCTTCACGGTTGGGGCAGGCCCAGTCCTGGTGGTGCAGTGGTCGGTTCTCGCGCAGCACCGCCAGCGCCAGCAGCGGCTCTCCGGCCCGGGCGAGCTGGCGGACCGCCTCGCTGCGGGCCTGCTTGATGTTGTAGTAGCGGCTGCCGTGGCCCAGGGCGTCGAAGCGTTCGGTCAGCGCCCTCACCTGGTCCGGCACGGCGCTCGGATCGCTGGCCAGCAGCCCGTTGAGGACCTTGGCCTGGGTCGCCAGGAACGCGGCGTGGTCGGCGTCGTCCAGGCCGAGCTTCTCCAGCGTGCCGATGGCCATGGGTCCGGGCTCGGCCCCCACGTCGATCAGGCTGTCCCCCGTGGGAAGCCAGCCGAGCCCTTCTGCTGTGAACCGGGGGGCCTGGTCGTCGCTGCGCTCGCGCTCGGCCAGCGCCGAAGGCCAGCGTGTCGCAACAATGCCGCTCAGCGTCGGCGGCACGTCCCCACGGAGCGCCTGGACGGCCTGGTCCAGCACCGCCACCTGACGGGCGACCTCGACACTCTCCCAGTACCCCCAGCGCTCGTCCAGACCCAGCGGGTCCGCGGAATCCAGAGCCGCCTCGAACAGCCGGACCCGGAGCGCATGGCGGTCGTTGAAGTCGTCGAAGCCGCGCAGGTCCAGGTCGGAGCGTGGCTCGCCGAGCGTGCGCAGTGCCACGGTCAGGGTCTCTAGTTCGGCCTGGAGCGCGCTGGGATCGGCGCCCTGTTCCACCGAGAGCGCCAGGCCCAGGTAGCGCGCCCGGGCGGCTGCCAGCCCGCTCTCAGGGACGGGCGGAGGCCGGCCCTCGGCCAAGGCTCTGAGCAGAGCAGCGTCCCGGCGCGAAGCGTCGATCAAGAGGCCGTTGATCTGGGTGGCGACCTGGGATCCGGCGACATCGAGCCCTTCGAGCATCGCCACCAGGGCGTCGTGGCTCTCGGCTGCGGTGCGGTAGGCGCCCCCTTCTGCGTGTACCCGAGCCTGGTCTCTGGCCGCAGTGGCCAGGTGCCCGGCCACGCGCATCCTGACGTCGGCCCAGGAGTGCTCGCCGTACCACCCGAAGTCCGGCACGAAACCCTCCGCGTCCCAGTCCCAGATGGGGTTGTCCGCAGGCAGCGGCGGGTGGCGCTGGCCCTGGTCCCGATCTTCGAAGCCCTCCTGACCCCGCGGGGGCCCCTTGGCCTCTCGGTCCGAGACCGCCTCGTCGGCAGCGCCCTGGGTGTCCGGCGCCGGCTCGCAGCCGACCAGGACCAGGGACAGGAGTGCACCGATCACCAGGCCCTCCCAGCGCATGCGGTCAGGGCATCCGACACGACCCGATGACCCTCGGGGGTCCAATGCCCGTCAAAGGTGAAGTACAGCACCTGGCCCTCCTGGGCGGCCTGGCGCAGGGGCGCCACCAGATCACAGCTGGCGATGCCCAGCCGCTGGAGGATGCCCTCCAGGGCCCGCGCAGGAGCATCCAGGTCTGCCTGGGCAGCGTCGAGTCCCACCACCGAAAAGGTGGCCTCCATGCGCTCCGGGACCACCTGGAACGCAGGCGGGGCCACAGCCACCAGGAGCTGGTCGCCCCGCTGGCGCACTTCGTCGCGCAGCCCCTGGAGCGCCCGCTCGGTCTGCCCCTGGAGCTGGGCCAGGCGGCCCTTGCCCTCCTGGGAGAAGATCGAGAGCTCGTCGAGCCAGCCCTGACGTTGGGGGTCAGCCCCCGACTGGAGCCCCCGCTGGCGCTGCCAGATCCGCCAGTGGGCGAACAGGTAGGAATAGCGGAGCAGCAGGGCCTCTGACGCGGGCAGGTGCTGTCGCGGAATTGGCGCGCCGGCCACCAGCTGTGTGGACTGTCGGAGCACGTGTGGGAACCGGTCGTTGTCCTGGAAGTCGTTGCCCAGGAAGAAGGTCAGCAGCACCGTGTCGACCCCCAGGGCCTGGTCGAGCTGGCGGTAGCGCCCCAGGGCCTGCCAGGTGGAGTACCCGTCCACGCCCGCGTTGTGCACAGGCGACCCCAGTGCCTCGGCCAGCCGTCCGGCAAAGGTGTCCTGCTCGGTGACCTGGACCGACAGGGTGAACGAGTCCCCCACCGCCAGCCAGCCACCGGTGCGCCCTCCGGTGCCGCGGACCCCGTGCTCATCGATGCGCAGGGGCACGTGGTAGCCCAGGGACCGTACGTCGGCGGTGAAGCCCGCAGCCGGCACCATCAGGACCTGGGGATCCATCACGTACAGCCCGGCCGGCGAAGCGTCCGGCGAGTTGAACAGCAGATCGGCGTGGGCGGCCGGTGCGACGACCCGGGCCATGCCCTCGGACAAGATGGCCCCGAGCCCCAGCCCCGCCACGACCAGGCCCGCCCGGGCCGACCACCTGCGCAGGCTCATCGGGCACACCGGAAGCCCGAGGTCTTGCGACGGAGCTCGGGCAGGAAGTGATTGCGTTCCCCGGCCGGATTCGGCCGGAGGTCGAAGAAGTAGGCGCCCCCCCGCACCGCCACGTACAGGCCAGGCCCTGGGCTGTGCACATCCTGGAGGCCCTGGCCGCCTTCCTCGAAGGAGACGAGCTCCCAGCTGTCCACCCGCCAGTCCGACGTGAACTCCCAGGCGTTGCCGAAGGCGTCCTCGAGTCCGTAGGGGCTTCGGCCCGCGGGAAAGGCCCCCACCGGCGACGTGGTCAGGTAGCCGTCGGAGTCGTCGAAGTTGGGCTCCATCATCTGCCCGTGGTTCAGCTTGGCGCCGTCGTAGGTGTCTCCCCAGGGAAAGACGCGGTTGTCGCCCGCGGTGCCCAGCGCCGCGAGCTGCCACTCGGACTCCGACGGCAGCCGCTTGCCCGCCCAGCTGCAGTAGGCCTGGGCGTCGTAGAAGCTGGCCATGACGACCGGGTGGTCGGCGGTGCCGGCGGGGTAGTCGATGCCCGTCCAGTTCCAGCCGTCGTCGGCCCAGGACTCCGTCACGTGGGGCGGGCGATACCCGGTGTCGGCCAGGAAGGCCCGATAGGCCCGACGGGTCACCTCGGTGCGGTCGATCCAGAAGCTGGCGACCCGTACCACCCGCGCCTTGAGCTGCTGGCCGCCTTGGCTGGTGAACAGGCTGGCCGGTCGCTGCATCTGTTGGCCCACCATCGCCTGACCCGGTGCGACCAGCGGGGGTCCACCCGACTGTCGGCCGGCCCCGCCCTCGCCGTGGGCCCCAGGCCCCAGACCCATGTCGGGTGCCCCCCCCGGAGGCGGCCCCGGGGGACCGAGGCCACCGCCTGCGGGTGGCCCTTGGGGAGGACCGCCGGCTCGGGGTCCTCCACCCACGCCCGCGCCGCTCACCTGTCGCGGGCCCAGGTTCACCAACCCGCCCGAGACCTGGACCATGCCGTCGACCTCGCCGGCCAGTGCCGTGAGGACCACCGGCTCAGGCTCGGGGGCCTGGGGCTCCGGGGAACCGCTGCAGGCCACGGCCAGGGGGATCAGGGTGCCGGGTAGGCGCAACGGAAGCCCGTGGTGAAGGCCACCCGCGTCGGCAGCGCAGGCTCCCGGTGGGTGCAGGTGCAGTAGGAGGGCAGGTTCATGAAGGAGCCACCCCGCAGGACGCGCCAGGTGCCCTGGGTGGGGCCGGTGGGGTCGGTGGCCGGCTCCCCCAGCGGGGCGTAGCCTTCGCGGTGGTAGTAGTCGGCAGTCCACTCCCACACGTTGCCGGCGGTGTGGAGCAGACCCAGCGGCGACGCCAGAGACGCGTCCTGGTCAGCCGCCGGAACGGTGTGCACCCCCTGGATGTGGCCGAACTTGCCGCCGCTGTACCAGGTGACGGGCGCGTCGTCGCCGTCCCCCCAGGCGTAGCGCTGATCCCCGTCCCCGCACGCCGCATGCTCCCACTGGGCCTCGGTGGGCAAGCTGCCGCCCGCCCAGCGGCAGTAGGCATCTGCCTCGTACCAGGTCACGGCCACCACCGGATGATCCGTCGAACGATCCGCCGCGCGCAGCGGGGCGCCGGCGCCGTCCGGATGGGCCTGGTGCCACGCCCAACCGTCGTCGGTCCAGCTCGCACGGTCCAGGGCGCCCTGGACCATGAAGCGCTCGAAGTCGGCGATCGTGACCTCGGTGCGGTCGATGCCATAGGTCGCCAGGGTCACCTCCCGGGGGGTCTCGTCGGGCACGCCCTCGCGGCCTTGGCGAAAGGTGCCGGCAGGAACCTGGACCGGATCGCCGGCGAGCGCCGGCGAGGCGGAGATCAATGGGAACCACAGGACCAGTAACGTCATCAGTTGGGGGGCCGGCCGGACGACAGCCGCCGCGAGTGGCAGGATAACGCCTGCTGCGGGCGGCGCCGCCACGACCCGAGGACCTGGACCATGACCACGCTGCTGCTGACCCTGGCCTGTGCCGGCGAGGAGCCCCCCGCCCAGACCCCAGCGGAGACCCCGCCGACCACCCAGCTCCGGCCCCCCACGCCAGGCCAAGGCGGCCCAGCGGCGGGCCGCGGCCCTCATCCCCCTCCACCCGGCCTGGGCCCCCCCGGCCAGCCCGGCGCGCCCGGCGGCCCCGGTGGCGCGATGGGGCCACCCGGCGGCCCCGGCGGCTCCGGTGCCGGGCTCCAGGACTCCTCGGGCTTTCCCGCCTTCCACGACTGGCCGGCGCCAACGGGCCCCGGCATCACCCAGCTCGGCGACTTCTCGGCCCCCTTCAAGCTGACGGCACCTCCCGGGGGTGGCTATCGGCCCCAGATCGCAGTCGGGGCTTCGGACCAGCTCCACGCCGTCTTCTATGAGCGAGCCGATGCGGGGGACCTGATCCGACATCGGACCTCCATGGACGGAGAGACCTGGACACCACCAGCGCCGCTGGGGTTCGGCAAGGATCGCAATTGGGGCCCGGACCTGGTGACCCGCGACGACGGGTCGATCGTGTTGGTCTTCGACCACGCCAAGCCGGATTTCACCAGTCGCGGCTACCTGACCCGTTGGAGCGGCGGCGCCTGGAGCGAGCCAGAGCCTCTGACCGACGATGACGGCGGCGAGATCGGCAGCGGGCACGTGGCCCACGGGCCTGGTGACCAGCTGGCCTATGTCTGGATCGGCAAGCCGATGTCCGACCAGCACCGCTTCAAGGCGTGGTGGTCCTGGTACAAGGACGGGGCCTGGTCGACGCCTGTCGCTTGGACAGACGGCACCGCCGATGCCTGGCACACCAACGTCGAGCGACGGCCTGATGGCTCGGTCCTGGCCGGCTTCGACGTGGGCCAGGGCGGCACGGCGACCACGCTCTACGTCGCCGAAGGCAGGGACGGCAGCTTCTCCGCCCCGGAGGACCTGACCGCCTCGGGCGAGCCCGGGGAGCGTCCCCACTTCGCCTTCGGCGCCGACGGCACCGACCACATCACCTGGTTCCACAAGAACGCGGGCAAGCCCCAGCACATCTACGTCCGGTCCGGACGGCCCGGCGCGTGGGGCCCCGTGGCCGAGCCCAGCCGGGGCTTCGGCGGGTTCCACTTCGACCCGGACATCGCGATCAACAGTGACGGCGTGCGCTGCCTGATCTGGGGCTGGGACGCTGGCAGTGACGCGGAGATGGTCTACAGCATCGACAGCGGCAGCGGCTGGACGCCGCCGCGCAAGATCGCGGACATCGACTGGGGCAAGCCTGGTCTCGCCTCGATTGATGTGACATCGAACGGCGACTTTCACGTGGTCTGGAACCAGGGCGTGCGCGGCAAGAACGAGGTCTACTACGCCCGGTTGAGGGTCGACGGATGATCGCGCTCTGGGCGCTGTTCGCCTGTGGAGAGACTCCGCCACCAGCGGCCGAGCCCGCCCCCGTGACCGACGTGCCCGCGCGGCCGCACCAGCCACCCGGCGGGCCGCCGCCCGGCCAGGCCCAAGCGTTCAAGGCCGACACGAGTCTGGAACTGGTGGCCGGAGGTGGACCGCTCCGATCGGTGGTGCTGATCAGCCTGGATACCGTGAGGGCAGACCACCTGGGCGCCTATGGCGGCCGGGCGGAGACCCCGGTACTGAGCGGCCTGGCAGGCAGCGGCACGCGCTTCGAGACCGCCCTGACCGGCTTTCCCGAGACCTGTGTCAGCCATTGGTCGATGCTCAGCGGCGTGCTCCCCCAGGTCCACGGGAACATCCCGGGCAACGGCGGGAGCGTGTATCGAGGCCCCACCTTGGCGGAGCTCGCTGGCCACGCCGGCCTGCAGACCGGCGCCATCATCGGTGGCATCACCCTCCAAGACAGCATGTGCGGCCTGGCCCGGGGCTTCGACACCTACGACGACGACTTCGACTTCCACCGGGCGGACACCCGGCCCGGTCGCGATGTCACCGCGGCCGCAGTTCGCTGGATCGGCGCCCAGACCGGGCCGTACTTCGCCTTTGTGCACTACTTCGACGCCCACAGCCCCTACACGCCCTCTCCACCCTGGGACACGCGCTACGACCCGGACTATGCCGGCAGCGTCACGGGCTCCCTAGAGGACCTGGGCATCCACGGAGGCGGCGGTGGCGCAGACCTTGCGGCGCGAGACCTGGCCCACGTCGTGGCTCTGTACGACGGCGAGCTCAGCGAGCTCGACGCGCTGCTGGCCCCGGTCCTCGAGGCCGCCGGTCCAGACGCTCTGGTGGTGGTCACGTCCGATCACGGCGAGTCCTTCGAGCACGGCTACTACTTCAACCACAGGGCTGGGCTCTGGGACAGCGTGCTGCGCGTGCCATGGCTCATCCGCGGGCCGGGCGTCACCGCCGGGCTGGTCGTCGACACGCCGGTGTCCCTGATCGACCTGGCCCCGACCGTCGCTGAGCTGGCCGGCTGGTCCTCCGACGCGCGGATGCAGGGCGAGAGCCGTGCCCCTTGGCTCCAGGGCCAGGCCGCCGCTGGCGTGCCCCACTACGCCCTGACCGACCCCTGGATGCCGGATCCCCAATTCGCCGTGCGTACGCCCGACACCAAGGTCATCTGGCAGTCCGACGCCACCTTGGTCTACGACCTGGGGTTGGACCCCCAGGAGCTCCGGGCCGACGACCAGGTGCCCCCGGCCCTGGCGAGCGCACGGACGGACCACGCAGGGCTGGTCGACAGCCTCAGCGCGCACCAGGCGAGCGCCCCGAAACAGGACCGATTCATTTCGCCAGAGGACAGGGCCCGGCTCGAGGCCCTGGGCTACGTCGACCCGGCACAGGGCCGTCAGGGCCCCCCTGGGCCGCCTCCCGCGGGCCAACCCGGACCGCCGGGACCGCCAGGGCCGCCGCCCCGCTGAGTCTCAGGGCCGGAACACCACCACACCTTCGCCCTGCTCGGGCTCACCGAGGGGACCTGCGAGCACGCTCTCATAGGTCGGGTTCAGGCCCGCCCGGCTCTGGAGCTCGGTGTGGACCACCACCAGGCCATAGGTCTCCCGCAGGTGTGCCAGCACGTCGGGTGGCGGCACGGTGGGCACTTCGGCCACTGGCTCGAGCGGGTTGCGAGATGGCCGAGCAAAGGCCCGGAAGACCAAGGGGTCGCGGGCGCTGCCCATGCGCACGTCCGGGGTGTACGGGATCGGGCGCCCGTGGGCGGTCTGGTACCAGAAGTAGCGGCTGGTCTCCATGCCGGTCCCGACCTCGGCCGGCAGATCGAGCACCATGCCTTCCGGGGCGTCGCGGTAGAGCGCCGGCACGGCTGCATCCGACGTCGGCACGGGCCAAGTGGCGGCGGAGCCGAAGAGCCCCTCGGCCACGACCACCGCCCCGAGCGATGACAGCATCAGCGCAGCGGGCATCCGGCCCGCCAAGCGCTGAGCGACCACGGCCGCCCCGGCCCCCGCCAGCGCCGCGAACAGCGCCTGGGCCGCCAAGCTGAGACGCAGCGGGTGGGTGATCGCCACCTGGGGCAGGGCCATGCGCAGCCAGTCGAAGGGCAGGGACAGCACGCGCCCGCCCACCTGAAGCCACTCGCCGTTCCACCACAGGTAGGGCCCCAGACCGAACACGAGCGACGCCACGCCCAGGGCCAGCCAGGCGCGCAGGCGCCGATGGTGCCAAGCGGCGAGCACGGCGAGCACCACCACCCCCCAGCGCAGGTAGCCGGTGTGGATGAAGGGCTCGCCATACACGGCGAGCAGGTCCACCGACTGGAAGTCCCCCGGCACCAGGTAGACCCGCGGGTCGACGGCGTTGTGCTCCATCAGCTGTGCGTTGAGCTCGACGCTGCGCCGGATCAAGGCCCGGTCGGAGCTGAGTGAGGCCTTGAAGATCAGCCAGTGCGGGAGCACGAGGGTCAGCCCCGCTGTGGCTGCGCCCACACCCTGCGCGAGGACCCGCACCGGGAGGCGGCGCGAGCGCCAGACCTCGCGACAGAGCCACGCCGTGACCAGCAGGGCGACGACCAGGGCCGACGTCAACCCGTAGTAGAAGGTGGTCACCGACGTGACGCCCTGGAGCACCCCTAGCTGGAGCCAGTGGCTGGTCCGCCCCGTGCGCAGGGCCCGAGCGGCTGCCCACAGCGTCAGCGCAAGCCACTGGGTCGCACAGACCTCGGAGATGCCATTGGCCAGCTCGCACAACAGGAAGGGCGTGCTGCCATAGGCCACGCCTGCGACCCAGCCATGGGGCCCGGGTTCGCCCACCAGCTCCTCGGACAGGAGCTGGGCGGCCAGCCCGGCCAGCGCGATGCGGCCGATCAAGGCCAGGTTGTAGGCCACAGCAGGCCCGAAGATCCAGGTCACTGGCAGCATCGCCACCGCACCCGGCGTGTCGATGAAGTACAGCACCCCGCCCTCGGGTCCACCGACCAACGGGGTCTCGAAGGGCAGGCGGCCGTGGGCCAGGCTGTCGGCGACGAACCAGTAGCCCCAGGCGTGGTTCCAGACGTCGATGGCCGGGTCCCCCAGCAGGACCGCCCAGGGCTTGAGCGAGCCGGGCGCGGTCAACAGGACCGCAAAGGCCAACCACACCGCGAGCCGCCCCAGGACCGTCTTGGGGGCCAAGGCTCAGCGTCCCCCTGGGGGTGGGGACCTGGGGGGCGCGGGGGGAGCACCGCCCGGCGGCGGACCCTGGGGACCCCCGGGGCCGCCCGGGGCCTGGACGCCGTTGCCCCGCGGCAGGGCTGGGGGTCGGTAGTCCGGCTTGAGATCCCGCGACTCGAGCCCCAGCAGAGCCGGGTTCTGCCGCAGCCGCTCCACGATCGCCTGGGCCATGACCGCCGCGCCGGTCACGCTGGGGTGCATGTTGTCGATGAACAGGCGGGCCTTGTCCCCCGGGGCGGCGGCGAAGACGTCGGGCATCGAGACCCGCTCGACCCCGTGCTCGGCAGCCCACGACTCCTGGGCGGCCCGGTAGGGGTACCAGGGCAGGACCTGGTCCTGGGTCGGCTGCGCCATGGGCACGTTCCAGACCCCCACGTCCCACTCCTGGGCCAAGGGCGCGAGCATCATGGCGGCGCCCCGCTCGTCGGCCTGGGACCGGATGAGCCCCAGGTTGTCCAGGTAGTCGTCCAAGGGCACCCGGCTCAGATCGATGACGGTGTCGATCTTCTCCAGGGCGACGGCCTGGTTGGCATTGGTCGGGATGCCGGGCATCAGGACCCGATTGGGCTGCTGATTGACCGACGCGACGTGACGGGCCCAGGGCATGTAGAGGGCACAGTAGAGGGCCGATGCGTGGAGCACTCGCTGTGCCGCCGTCCCATCCGGATCCGCCAACCGCAGCGCTGTGCGGTCCTGGAAAGCATCGATGTTGCAGTCCGAGAAGATGTTGTGCACCACCACCAGGTCCGGCTCGTAGGACCACCCCAGGTCGGCCAGCAGGCGCAGGGTCTGCTCGGTGGAGAATCCGGGCACGCCCAGGTTCACGACCCGGAAGCGATGCCCCGTGAACGCTCGGCCGAGCAGGGCTTCGAGCTGCTCGGCGTAGGTCTTGCCGTCGGGCTGGCCCCAGCCGTACACGCTGGAGTCCCCGGTCACGAGCACCGTCTTGAGGTTTGGCGACCTGGGGTCCGTGGGGAGGTGGGCGGAGCGCAGCCCGACGCTGTTGATCCGCGTGTTGCCCGCAGGACTCTCGAACAGCCGGCCCGGCTCGAGCTTCCACAGGTAGCGGGCGTCGCCCACCATGGTCTCCCAACCGGTCGCCGCCGGCACGATGGCCTCGCACTCCGCGCCGATGACCCGGGCGCCGCACTCCCCCAACAGCAGCAGGGACAGAGCGGGGGCCAGGGCGAACAGCCAGCGCCGGCCGCGGGTCACCGCGGGCCACCCGTCGGCGGACCCTGAGGACCTCCGGGAGGGGGGCCCTGGGAACCCCCGGGGGGCGGTCCTCCCGGCCCGGCCCCGGGGCCAGCACCGGGGGCCAGCATGCGAATGCTCAGCCCGGAGACCGCGCCGTCTGCGCGCACCGGGTTCTGATCCGCCGGCCCAAAGCCGCCCGAGCCCGAGGCCGAGATGTAGTCGTCCTTGTCCCCGCCAGATCCGTCATCCAGAGCCGCCGAGACGATGTAGCTGGAGCCCGCGGGCACACGGAGCTCGAAGGCCTGCTTGGCTCCCCCGTCGGGCACCAGCCGCACTTCGGCGACCGGGGAGCGTCCAGGCGCCAGCATGCCGGTCCGCGCGTCGGTGTCGGCCACGTCGAAGGCGGTGACGTAGAGGGCGCGCCCCGCGACGGCTCCGCGTGCGCTGGTCACCGTGCCGGTGAGCGACACCATCGCCAAGGGATCGACCGGGTCGGGCACGGGGTCGACCGCGCTCCGCGCACAGCGGAAGCCGGTCGCCGACCCCATGACCAGGTCGTGGAAGCGATTGGCGGCCCGCATGTTGGTCGAGAAGGTGTTCCAGCCCCCGCCCTTGAGCACGTGCATGTCGCCACTCGACGGCCCGGCCGGGTCGCTGCGCGGTGCGCCCGACCCATACACCCCGGGGTGCCAGGTGTCGGACACGAGCTCCCACACATTGCCGGACAGGTGACGGTGGCCGTATGGACCGCGACCGTTATCGCCGCTCCCGACCGGAAGGGTGTCCGACGCGCAGAGCTCCGGGAAGCCCCCCACCGTGGTCTGGTGGTTGGCCCGGTCGCAGCTCGGCGCGGCGGTGCCCCAGGGGTAGGGCCGGAGATCTGCCGGGTCGCAGCTCACCGGGTCGTCTCCCAGCTCGCAGCCCCCTCGGGCGGCTTTCTCGAACTGGGCCTCGGTGGGCAGGGTGCGGCCGGTCGACGCGCAGTAAGCGTGGGCTTCGGTCCACAGCACGCCCTCGGCGGGATGGTCGCCTCGCCCCTCCTCGACCACGCCCTCGGGGGTCATGCTGCGCAGGTCCGAGCCTTCGGCACGCCGACCCTGCTCGCGCAGCCAGGCGGCAAAATCTGCGACAGAGACCTCGCTCTCGTCCAGGCAGTAGCCGGAGAGCCTGACCACGTGCACGGGCTGCTCGTCCCGGCCAGCGTGGGTGCTCTCGCTACCCATCAGGAAGGCCCCGGCGGGCACCTCGCGCTCGCCGGGGCCACACGGGGGGGCGGGCTCACCCCCCTGTGCGGGCACGGACAGCGCAGCGCGCCAGGAGCTGCTCAGGTCCTCGGTGGGGCTGGAACCCAGAGGGCCGCCGGCAGGTGGCGGCCCGGCGCCCCCCGGTGGCGGCCCGGCTCCCGCGGGACCTCCTGGCACCGAGGTGACCGGCTGGACAGGCGGACCCGGCTCGGACGGTTCGTCGCCACAGGCCACGAGGAGCGCAGCGAGACCCAGGGCGCTTCCGACGATCAGGCGCATCCCGGGACGGTACCACCTGGGCCGAGTCGGCCTCCGGCCATGCACGAGCGTGCAGACGGTGGCGAAGGGAGCAGCGGCAGTCGTCCAATGGACAGATGAATGTCCGATCGTTCAGTTCTGCTTCTTGACGCAGCCCGGCGTTCAGGAGCCCGGGCGGCCCGACCTCGGCGAGGACCCCCCCATGGGATGCTGGTGCCGTGCTTCAGGAACTCCGCAGATCCGCGCCCGCGCTGCTCGTGCTGATGCTGCTGGCCTGCTGGCCCGTGCGCCAGAGCCTGCTCCACGACACGATCCCAGGGGCGGGGCCCGACGTGCTCTCGACCCTGTGGGGCATGTGGTGGTTCGGCCAGGAGTGGCTGGGCGCAGCGTGGGGCGGGTGGACCGACCTGGCGAACCATCCGTCCGGGGTCTGGGGCGCGGTGCTGTCCCCGCTGAGCGGGATCGTCTACAACCTGGCGGAGCCCCTGCTCGGCATCGGCCGAGCCGCAGCCGTGACCGGCGTCGTCCAGGCGGGGGGCTTGGCCGCCATGACGGCCCTCGTCGCCAGCCGGCTGGGCTGCTCGCTGCCAGCCGTGCTCGCCGCGGGCTTGGTCCCGCTCGGGATGCGCTACACCTGGTACGGCCTGGGTGAAGGGTCCGTGGTGGCCATCGCTGCGCTGTTCGTGCCCCTGGGCCTGTACTTTCTGCTCGACTGCCTGGAGCGCCCGTCCCGCCGCAGCGTGGTCGCCGCGGCGGCAGCCATGGCGCTGGTGGCGCTGGAGAACCCCTACCTGGCGCCCGTGCTGCCCACGGTGGCGCTGGCCCAGCTCGGCATGACCGTTGCGCAACGCGGGCCTCGCGCCACGGCGCTGAACCTGGCCGGGGCGCTGGGGCTGGGCTCCGCCGGCATCCTGGGGGTCTCTGCCCTGTACGGCCGCGTGGCCAGCCCGGACTATCCGCCCCGCATCGTCGAAGAGACCCGGGTGCTGGGGCCCTGGACGCTGGAGGTCATCGACAAGCCCTGGGCTCGGCTGGACGCGGTGGACATGTTCCGGCCGGCCGACGTCACCTGGACGCTGGACGTGTTCGCCGGACAGGGCGCCCAAGGCGGGGACTACCTGGGGCTGGCCGGCCTGGGTCTCGCGCTGGTCGGAGGCGCCCTGGCCTGGGGGCGCGCCTGGCCGTGGCTGGTCGTCGGCTTCGGCTCCGTCCTCCTGGCCCTGGGCTCGGTCTCCGGCGGCGTGCCCCTGCCCTTCCTGGTCCTGAATGAGGTCATGGACGGCGTCGCCCGCCCCCTGACCCAGCCCACCCGCTTCCTGTCCGTGGCCGGCGTGGGGCTGGGGGTCGCCGCCGCCCTTGGCGTCGACGGGCTCCGACGTCTCCCGGTTCCCCGCGCCGCCTGGCTCGCCGCGGCCGTCGTCGCCGCCGACGGCCTGGTCCTCGGCGGCCTCAGCCTGGTCCTGCCAGAGACAGCGCTCCCGGACGCGCCGTGTGTCGAGAGCCTGCGGGACCAGGACGGCGCGGTCCTGATCTGGCCCGCAGATGCGTCCTATTGGGAGGGCGATCTGCAGCGGACATGGCTGTTCCAGCTGCTCCACGAGCGTCCGTCGGCGAACCCGGGCATCGCCTCGTGGGCCCTGCACGAAGGCCGGGCCAGGGACCGCCTGAAGCACCAGGGTGGCTTCAATTATGTCTCATACGAGGGCACGCACATGGGCGAGGCCATGGGCACCCCCCAGCGGGCCTGGCTGGTCGAGCAGGGCTTCTCCTGGGTGGTCGTGGACGTCGAGCGGGATCCAGGGCAGGTGGCCTGGGCCGAGCGTCACTTCGGCCCGCCGGTGGACGCTTGCGGCACGGCCATCGTGCACCGCATCACCCCGTAATCCAGCCCTCAGCCTTCAGCCCTCGACCGCGGGCACCCGCAGGGACTCTTCGTCGTCCCAGTCGTCTGCACCGCGGTTGCGTAGCCACTTGCGCATGTCGTCCTTGTCCAGAGCCTTCTCCAGCGCAGCGTGGGACGGGATCGTGCCCTCCTCGCAGAGCTTCTTGAGGCTAGCGTCCATCCCGATCATCCCCTGCCCCACCCCGGTCTGGATCGCACCGGAGATCTGGTGTGTCTTGCCCTCGCGGATCAGGGACGAGATGGCGCCGTTGGCGAACAGCACCTCCACCGCCGCCACCCGCCCGCCGCCGTTGCGGCGCAGGAGCTGCTGGGACAGGACGCACTTGATCACGCCGGACAGGATCCCGCGCACGTTCTCCTGGCGCTCGGTGGGGAACACGTTGATCACGCGATCCATGGTCTTTGCAGCGGAATTGGTGTGCAGGGTCCCGAACACCAACAGGCCCGTCTCGGCCGCGCTGAGCGCGAGCTCGATGGTCTCCAGGTCGCGCATCTCGCCCACCAGGATGCAGTCTGGGTCCTCGCGCATGGCGGCCTTGAGCGCCGGGGTGAAGCCGCTGGCGTGGGGCCCGATCTCGCGCTGGCTGACCAGGGACATCTGGTTCGGGTGCACGAACTCGATCGGGTCCTCGATGGTCACGAAGTGCATCGGCCGGGTGGCGTTCATCTCGTTGATGATGGCGGCCAGGGTCGTGCTCTTGCCGGAGCCGGTGGGGCCGGTCACCAGCACCAGACCCGCCTCGAACCCGCAGATCCGCCGCACCGAGCCGGGCAGCCGTAGCTGCTCGATGGTCAGGATCTTGGTGGGGATGACCCGGAACACCGCCCCGTCGCCACGCTCCTGGCGAAACAAGTTCACCCGAAAACGCGACAGGCCCGGGACCTCATAGGCGAAGTCCATGTCGCCGGTCTTCACGAACTCTTCCCACAGGTGCTTGGGCGTGATGGGCTGGATCAGCGAGACGTAGTCGTCCTGGTCGATCACCCGGTAGCGAATCGGCTCGATGCGGCCCGACAGCCGAAACAGCGGGGGCCGCCCCACCGAGAAGTGCAGATCGCTGGCCCCTCGGTCGACCATGAGCTTGAAGAAGCGATCGATGCGGTGGGAAGCCATCAGGCCACCTCCTCGGTCTTGCTGGACCCATCGCGGCTTGTGCTTCGGCGCTCCTTCATGAACTGGCTGTCGCAGAGGGGCTCGAAGGTCTCGGGCTTGGTGGCCCGCCGCCAGGCGTCCTCTGGCGCCACCAGGTCGGACTCGACCAGGTCCATCAGGGCCATGTCGACGGTCTGCATGCCCTGGTTGCGGCCGATCTGCATCATGCCGGGGATCTGGTAGGTCTTGTTGTCCCGGATCAAGCTGCCAATGCTGAAGCTGCCCTTGAGCACCTCGTAGATGGCCACGCGGCCCTCGCCGTCCTTGCGGCGGATGAGCTGCTGGCTCACGACGTACTTGAGGGACTCGGACAGGCCCATGCGCACCGCGGACTGTTCGTCGGGGGGGAAGCTCTTCACGATGCGCTCCACCGTGCTCACGGCACTGGTCGTGTGCAGGGTGGCGATCACCAGGTGACCGGTCTCGGCGGCCTCGAGCGCCATGCGCACGGTCTCGGCGTCGCGCATCTCGCCGACCATGATCACGTCGGGGTCCTCGCGCAGGGCACCCCGCAGGGCCCGGGAGAACGAGGCGGTGTGGCTGCCCACCTCTCGTTGGTTCACCAGGGCGGTCTTGACCGGGTGCACGAACTCGATCGGGTCCTCGAGGGTGATGACGTGGTCGCTCTTGGTCTCGTTGATCAGGTTGACGATCGCGGCCAGGGTCGTGCTCTTGCCACTGGCTGCGGGCCCGGCCACACAGATGATGCCCTGGTGGTAGTCCAACAGCTGGGTCAGCTGACCGGGCAGGCGGAGGTCGGCAAAGGTCGGGGGCAGGTTGGGGATGACGCGAAAGGCCGCACACAGGCCGCGCCGCTGCCGGTAGATGTTCGCCCGATAGCGCCCGACCTCGGGAATGCTGTGACACAGATCCACGTGCCCCTGCTGCTCCAGGATCTTCTTCTGGCGGCTGCTGAGCAGCGCCATGATCGCCTTGCGACACGCGGCCTCGCCGACGGGCTTCATGTCCATGCGCTGGAGCAGGCCCTTGTCCCGTAGGATCGGCGGCTCGTCGACCGAGATGTGGAGGTCGCTGGCGCCCTGTTCCCGGACCTGGGCGAGCAACTTGTCGATCGGGTTCTTCAGCTGAGCGGCGCTGATGGCGCTGGTCCCGGCCTCGGCGTCGCCCACGTCGACGTCGAGCTTGGCCGCCATGTCCCGCAGGACCTCGGCGGCACGGGTCCGGACCTCCCTGGAGGGGTCCTTTTCCTTGACGCTCTGCAACAGCCCGAGCAGCCGCTTGTCCGAGAAGCGGGAGAATGCGCGCAGGACCTCGGTGCGCACCTCGACGCGCTTGTCCCGCAACAGGCCGGACAGGGGCTTGAGCGCCTGGGTCGACCCGATCCGAGCCAGCGCATCGATGGCAGCCCACCGGGCGTCGTCGTCCTTGAGGGCCTCGACCAGGGCGGCGACGGCCCGCTCGTCCCCGACGCGACCCAGGGTGTCGCAAGCGCTGATGCGGAGCCACCAGTCGTCGTCCTTGAGCAGCTTGGCGACCGGGCCCACGATGCGCGGATCGTTGAAGTTCTCGGCCAGGACCAGTGCAGCGGTCCGCACGTCCTCGTCGGCGTGCTCCAGCAGCTTCACCGCCGGCCGCAGCACGTCGTCGCCAAAGGTCAGCAGCGTCTCGAGGACCCGGGCCCGCAGCCAGCCCACCAGTCCCTTGCAGAAGCGCAGGACCTCTTGCATGGTCTCTTCCCGATCGCCGGAGGCCAGGAGGATCTCGACACAGCCTCGGCGGGTGCTGTCCTCGCCTTCACTGAGCAGCTCCAGCATGCGTGCCCGGATGGCGGCCGGGTTCTTGGCAGACGCCCGGGACAGGTACTTCTGGGCCATCTCGCGGCTGGTCGCGTCGCCTCGGGCGAAGCGGTCGATCATCAGCTCCACCACGTCGGGGTGCTGAAGGGTCAGCAGGGCCTCCATCGCCGTGCTGCTGAGCCGGGGATCCGAGTCCTTGGCGCTGTTGACCAGGGTGGGCAACAGGCTCTCCAGTTCGCCCGTCCGCAGCAAGCGCTGGAGCGCCGTGACGCGGGTGGCCGCGGGTGCCTGCTCCACCGCACGGGTCAGGTAGATCCGTCCCAGGTCCCCCTCGAGGGCCAGGGCCATCTCCCACCCCAGGCGCTTCTTCTGGGTGGTGCGATCGTCGAGCAGGCCATCGATCACCTCGCGCATGACAGCGTCGCTGACCTTGCCGAACATGCGGGTGACGTAGGAACGCTTGTGCGGTGGCTGTTCCAGCATCTCGCCAGCCACGAGCACCAGGACCTTGGCGTCGGGTTGTTGGAAGATCAGGTCCAGCGCAAACTGGCGCACGCCGGCGTCCCCCGACCACAACAGGACGAGCACGTCGGACGCCCCAAGGCCGGCCTCGGGAAGGGCTGCCAGCAGGGCCTCGCGCTCTTCCTCGTTCTTCCAGCTGCGGGTGCTCGCCTGCTGGACCAAGCTCTTCTTCTTCCCCCTGCCGAACAACGCCATCACGACCCCTCACGGACCCGGACACCCTATCGGATGCGAGCGGGCGGTCCCGGAGGCGGATTCGTGTCCCTCACCCGGCCAGGCGGTACGGCTGCGGCTCCAGGGCGCTCCGCACCCGCAGCCAGTCGTCCTGGACTCGCAACAGGTGACCCGATGCGCTCTTCAGATCGCCGCGCCGGAAGGCGGCCTCCAGGTCTTCGCAGGCCCTGGCCAGGGCACCTGCGCCCACGACTCTGCTGTGGTTTCCGAAGACCCGCACGGTGCGCGCTGCATCCGCTGCGTCGGCGCGGGCGATGGCCTGGCGCAGCCGGGACATCGCGGCCGAACCGGCCCGGACGTAGTCCTGGACCACGGCCTGGTAGGTCTCGGGCCCTTGGTAGTCCCGCCAGGCTTCGAGGGCCGCGGGGTCCAGGCAGTGGGCGCTGTCGACCCGCGGGTCGATCCGGCGCAGAGCCGCCCGCCACCGAGTGAGCTCGGGCACGGAAGGCATCACGTCGTCGGCGCCAGCCGCAAGAAAGGACTGACGGGCCACGTCGCTGTCCCCCAGGCCCAGGATCACCGGTTGGCCCCCGCCACCCTCCAGGATGACCCTGGTCACCATCGCGCCCACCATGTCCGGCAGGGTCTCGGCGATGACGACCACGTCGTAGTGGCCGGCACACAGCATCCACAGCCCCTCGGAGCCGCTGCTGGCCGTGGCGCAGTCCGCGTCGAGCCCGTGGAGGATCTCGACCAGCACGTCGCGGCAGAGGGCATCGGAGTCGATCAACAGCGTGCGGAGGAAGCGAGCGGTGTCCATGTCCTGACGATCGGCACAGCGGGCCGGCGCCTGCACCCCTCGCGGTGGGGGGTGACCCTTCGCGACACCGAAGTCGTCATCGGGAGACCACACCCCGCCACCCTTCGGCGACAGCTCCCCCCGCAGACCCCGCGCCCAGGCCGCCTTGGGCCAGAGATCCGAATTCTGGCACACCCCTTGCTCTACGTCGGGCCACACACCTGGGGGTCCCATGCGTCGCCACATCGTCCTGTCCACCGTCCTGTCCTCCACCCTGCTCGCGGCGTGCTGCGGCGGCTACGAGGTGACCCCCAGCACCGAGCGCGACCCCGAAGCGACCGCTCTCGCCGGGCTGGCCAGCTCGCCCCTGAACGCCGGCCTGACCCAGGACGACCTCCAGGTCCGCAGCGTCGAGGTCGACGGGCTGGGCCAGACCCATGTGCGGCTGGACCAGCTCTTCGAGGGGCTGCCGGTCGTCGCTGGCGAAGCGGTCGTTCACCTGGACGCCGAGGGCAGCGTCCTCCGCACCACAGACAAGCTCCTGCAGGCGGTGTCCGTCCAGACCACGCCGACGGTGCAGGCTTCCGACGCCATCGCCCAGGTGGTCGAGAGCCTGGGTGGCCCCCAGGTGCTGACCGCCGAGCCCAGCGCCGAGCTGGTCGTCACCCGCGGCGTGTCCCGGGACCACCTGGCCTGGCGGGTCCTGGCCGAGCGCGTCGACGGCAGCCCCGACATGGCGGCACCGGAGGTCCTGATCGACGCCCACGACGGCGCCGAGCTGCGCCGGATCACCCGCCTGATCACCGAGGCCGGCAGCGGCGAGTCCGCGTACCACGGGCCGATCGACCTGACCGTCTCCGAGACCGACGCCGGCGTCTACCTGCTCGAGGATCGCTCCCGCGGTTTCGCCACGTGGTCCCTGGGGGGCACCGGTCGCGGGGCCTTTCCGGTCGCCGATCACGATGGCGTGTTCAGCGACTCCGTGGACCAGGAGTCCGTCGACGTGCACTTCGGTGTCGCCGCCGCCCTGGACTTCTTCCTGAACGAACACGGCCGGGACGGCATCGACGGTGCCGGCGGGCCCACGAATCGAACGGGCGTCTCCACCGGCGAAGAACTGTTCGGCGCCTACGCAAACTTCGGCGAGTCCATGGTGAACGCGTTCTGGTACGAAAAGTTCGCTGCGTTCGGCGATGGGGACGGACGGAACAGCGACCCCCTCACCAGCCTGGACGTCGTCGGCCACGAGCTCACCCACGGTGTCGTTCAGTTCACGGCGGACCTTGTCTACGCCGACGAGTCCGGGGCGCTCAACGAGTCCTTTGCCGACGTGTTCGGCAACCTGATCGAGCGCTCGATCCAGGGCGATACCGACGACACGTTCCTGGTCGGCGAAGCCTTCTGGACCCCCCACGTCGACGGGGACGCCCTGCGTTACATGTCGGACCCCACCGCCGACGGCAACAGCCGCGACCACTACGACGACCGCTACACCGGCGCCGCGGACTACGGCGGCGTGCACTACAACTCGGGAATCGCCAACCTGGCGTTCAGCCTGGCCGCCATCGGCGGCGAACACCCCACGTACGGGGGCCAGGTCCACAAGGGGCTGGGCATCGACCAGGCCGGCGAGATCTGGTACCGCGCCCTGACCGTCTACCTGACCAGCGAAGCCACCTTTGCCGACGCCCGCGACGCGACCGTCCAGTCCGCCGCGGACCTGCAGGGCTCCGACGCCGCACGGACCGTGGCCCAGGCGTGGTCCCTGGTCGGGGTGAACTGAGCGACCGCGCTCTAGAAACTCAGGTCATAGATCAGGTGCTGGGTGTTGTCCCAAGCCCACAGGGTCTGGTCCAGGTAGTTGTAGTGGATGCTCGAGTTGTACCCACCCGGGTTGTTGAAGCTGATGCCGGGGGTGGAGTCCGAGCTGTCCGTCGTGTCGTACGCATAGTTGATGGTCGTGGGCGACGAGCTGTAGTCGTCGGTGGCATACACGATGCCGCAGATCACGAAGGCGTTGCCCATGCTGGTCTTGGACTCGCTGGCGGTGTTCCAGGTGTCCTCGATGTCGAGGTCCTCGGACAGCTTGCTGACCACCAGCTTGCCGCTGTTCGACGACGTGGAGTACAGGACCCACAGGCCGTTCTCGTCGACGGAGAAGTCGATGTCCGAGTACCCGCCCCAGCCGTAGTGGTAGGTGTTGCGGTACCCGGCGTTGGTGAGCTCGACCACGTCTTCGACGGCCTGGGCATCCAGGTCGTACTTGACCATGTTCCGGGTGTTGGCCTGGTTGTAGTACAGGTAGCCGTTGTAGGCGACGGCCCCGGTGCCATCCCAGTCGTAGGTGAGTGCCCAGCTGGTGTCCAGGTTGCCGCTCTCGAAGTCCGAGAACGACGCGTACTGTTCGATGGTGTTGCTGCCGGAGTAACCGTCCATCCGCCAGACGTACTCGCCCAGGGTCTCCTCGGGGTCGGTGAACCACTGGCCCTGGGTGGAGCCCTTGCTGACGTAGTTGGTCGGGGTGTCGACCGAGCTCAGCTCCCCGCAATTCGGACCGATGGTGGCCGATGCTTCGGCCTCGTCGCCGTCCTGGGAGCCGTCGTTCGGGACCACGGTGCAGACCCACTCCTCGCCCTCGTAGGCCTCGCCGGCCAGCACGGTGTCGCCGGAGTGATCGGTGGTCGATGCCGACGTGTACGGCACCCCATCGACCTCCCAGCTGAAGGTGTAGGTGACGGTGTCGCCGTCGACGTCGTCGCTGTCCACGTCGATCACGCACTGGAAGTCGTGCACGCCCTCGCCCGGGGTCTCCGGGTCGATGCTCAGCTCAGGAGCCGTGGGGGCGGCGTTGACCACGGTCACCGAGTTGGTGACGTAGGGGTCCGACGTGTCCTTGGTGTCGTCGGCCGTGACCTCGGCGTAGACGCTGTCGCCCACGCTGACGTAGCCGGTGAGGTCAAAGGACGACGACGAGGTGGTGGACACCGAAGTGCCGTTCACGACCCAGCTGTAGCTCAGGGACAGGCTGTCGCCGTCGGGGTCATCGGCGGTGGCCGTGACCGAGACCGTGTCCTGGGAGCCCGGGTCCTCGGGGCTCAGGGTGGCGCTGGTCACCTCGGGCACGCCGTTGGTGATGGTCACGATCTGGCTGATCACGGTGTTGCCGTCGAGCTGGCCGTCGTTCGGGGTGGCGTTGCAGTTGACGTTGTCGCCTTCGGCAAAAGCGCCGGAGAGGGTCTCGCCGCTGGCCACCGTGAGCCCGTTGACCTCCCACGTGTAGCTGTAGGTGAAGGTGGTGGTGCCATCGGGATCCGTGGTCGTGCCGGGCACGCAGGTGAGCGTGTCGTCGCTGGACGCCGGATCCGGGGTCGCCGTGCAGTCGTCGATGACCGGCGCCTGGTTGTCGATGACCACGGTCAGGCTGACGTCGTCGCCGGTGTCGGTGCCGTCCGAGGGCGTGACGGTACAGGTGACCAGGTCACCGCTGCTGAAGCTCCCGGCGAGTGTGTCGGTGCTGCCGGCCGGACTGCCGTTGATGTCCCAGGCATAGGTCGAGACGTCGGCGTCGCCGTCGGCGTCGTAGAAGCCGCTGTAGCTGCAGGTCAGGGTGTCACCGACGGTGGGCAGCACAGGGCTGATGCTCACGCTGTCCACGCTGGGCACGCCGTTGCCGATCTCGATGCTGTCGGACTCGCTGTTGCCTGCGTCGGTGCCGTCGTGGGCCGTGGCGTTGCAGGTGACCGTGTCACCGGACGAGAACGCGCCCGCCAGGGTCGAACCGGTGCCTTTGGGCACGCCGCCCACCAGCCACGTGAACGTGGTGGCGTCGGCCTCGCCGTCGGCGTCGGAGAACGTGTAGGTGCACTCCAGGGTGTCGTCTGCGTCGGCCGGGTCCGGCTGGATCTCGGTGTCGGAGATGACCGGTACCGTGTTGCCCACCGTCAGGCTGGCCGAGCGCGGCTTGCCCGTGTCCGTGCCGTCGTACGGCGTCACGGTGCACTCGACAACGTCGCCGTGCACGAAGACACCGGAGATCAGGGGGCTGGTGGCGACCTCGGTGCCGTTCACGGTCCACGACAGGGTCGACGCGTCGGCGTCGCCGTCGATGTCGCTGTAGCCGCTGTAGGAGCAGGAGAGGACGTCGTCGGCGACGGCCGTCGAGGGCGAGATGCTCACCGACGTGATGTCCGGAGCCGAGTTCTCGATGACGATCGACGCCGAGACCACCGCACCGGTGTCCTCGCCGTCGTCGGGGGTCAGCTCGCAGCTGACCGTGTCGCCCTTGACGAAGCCGGACGCCAGCACCGGGGTGGTGGCCGTGGAGACGCCGTTGACGAACCACTCGGTGGTCGAGGCGTCGGCGTCGCCGTCAGCGTCGTAGAAGCCGTCGCTGGTGCAGGACAGGGTGTCGTTGGCATAGGCCGGATCGGGGGTGATGGTGGCGCCGTCGAGTTCAGGCGCCGTGTTGACCGCGACGACCTCTGCCGTGACCGGGTCACCGGTGTCGGTGCCGTCGGACGGTGTGACCGTGCAGCCGACGGTGTCCCCCTTGACGAACCCGCCGCGCAGGTTCACGGCCGTGCCTGCCGAGGTCCCGTTCACGAACCACTCCAGAGTCGAGTAGTCCCCGTCCCCATCGGCGTCGTAGAAGCCGCCATAGGTGCAGACCAGGACGTCTTCGGCCTGGGGCGGGTCCGGATCGATGGACGCGGTGCCCACGATGGGTGCCGAGTTGCCGATGGTCACGGACGCCTCGCCATAGGTGCCGTCGCCCTTGCCGTCGCTGGGGGTCACCTGGACCGTGAACGTGACCCCGCGGCCGGTCTTGGACGCCGGGAAGGACTCGGTGGTCTCGTCGGTGTCCTCGATGGCGTAGCGGTACCAGGTGTAGGTGTAGGTGATCTCGTCGCCCTCGGGGTCCACGCTGTCGGTGGTGATGACCGCGAACAGGTCGTCGTCGGCCCCGACTGGATCGGGCTGGATCTCCACGTCGGGGGCGCTGGGCACGCCATTGACGCTCAGCGTCACCGAGTCCGTGGCGGTCAGGCCCTCGTTGTCGGTGACCGTGGCCACCAGGGTGTGGTAGCCCGGGCTCAGGCCGCCATAGGACGGTGAGACGATGCCCGAGGCGTTGGCGGTCGAGCTGGTGAATTCGCCGTCGATGTCGCTGCTCCAAGCGACCCGGAGCTCGTTGAGCGGCGTCTCGGCGTCGGAGACCACGGCGGTGAAGCTGTACCACTCGCCCTCGTTGATCTCCTCGTCGTCGATGGGTGCGGAGATGGTGACCTCGGGCGGGCCGCCCACCACGTAGACCACGCTGTCGGTGCACACGGCGCCGACGGTGTCCGTGACCGTCAAGGTCACGGTGTGGGCGGCCAGCGCCAGGTCTGAGGTGCTCGTCGAGATGCTGCCGTCGGCGCCGGGGTTGCCGCTCCACAGAGACCCGGCCACGTCGCTCTCGAGCGTGGCGGTCAACAGGTCCGAGGCGTCCTCGGTGTCGCTGGCGGTGGCTTCGAAGGTGACCTCGATGCCTTCGGCACCGCTGTCCCCATCGGCCGGGGCCGTGATGGCGCACGATGGCGCCACGTTCTCGGCGTTGATGGACAGGCTGACGGTGTCGGTCCCGGTGTTGCCCGCGCTGTCCATGACGCTCAGGGTGAGGGTGTGATCCCCCGCACTGAGCGTGGTGGTGGCGTCGGTGAAGGTGCCGTCATCGGCCGGGTTGCCGGCTGCCAGCTCGCCGTCCAGGTCGCTGGTCCAGACGTAGGCCAGGTCCACCGTAGCGTCTTCGGCGTCGGTCGCGGTGCCAGACAGGGTGACCTCTTCGGCCAGGTAGTATGTCGCGCCATCGCTGGGGCTGTCGATCGACACGTCGGGTTCGGCGTCGCCGATGGTCGTGCCGGAGTCAGCGGTGTTGCCGGAGTCGGCGGCGGTCGTGTCATCGCCGGCGCAGCCGACGACGAGCAGGAGGCTGGTGAGCAGGGCAGGACTGAGCATGCGGGAAGGCTCCGGGTGCAGCACCCAGGTGATACCACGGGCTGCGAGTGGCTGGTACTGCCGGATCCGCGGGCGCCGTCGCCGCCGGATTACGGCCCTGGGGTCTCCAGCCAGAGTCCCCTGCGAATGCCCGCCTACGCCAGCTCCCTCGCCGCCATCCACGCCGCTCGCAGGCGCATCGACGGCCACGCGCACGTGACCCCGGTCCTGACCAGCCGGACCCTGGACGCCTGGGCCGGGCGCCAGCTGTTCTTCAAGTGCGAGAACCAGCAGCGGGTCGGCGCCTTCAAGTTCCGCGGCGCCATGAACGCCGTCGCCGCTCTTCCGGATGCGCTGGCGGCCCGAGGCGTGGTGACCCACTCCAGCGGCAACCACGCCCAGGCGCTGGCGCTGGCGGCCCGGGTCCGTGGCATCCCCGCCCACATCGTGATGCCCGCAGACGCGCCGGCGGTAAAGCGAGCCGCCGTCGAGGGCTACGGCGCCCGAGTGGTGACCTGCGAGCCCAACCTGATCGCCCGGGAGACCACTGCAGCGGCCGTGGTCGCCGAGACCGGCGGGGTGATGATCCACCCCTACGACAACGCCGACGTGATCGCCGGTCAGGGCACGGTGGCGCTGGAGCTGCTGGACCAGGTACCAGGGCTCGATGCGGTGATCACGCCGGTCGGTGGTGGTGGACTGTTGTCGGGTGTCGCTCTGGCGCTGCGCGAGGCGGCCCCCCCCGTGCGGGTGTTTGCCGGTGAGCCCCGCATGGCCGACGACGCCTGGCAGTCCAAGCAGGCCGGGCGGCTGATCCTGCAGACCGACCCCCGCACGATCGCCGACGGGCTCAGGACCAGCCTGGGCGAGCTCACGTGGCCCGTGGTGCGGGACTGCGTCGAGGCGATCTTTCGGGTGGACGAGGCCGACATCGTGGCGACGACCCGGCACGTCTGGGAGCGGCTCAAGATCGTCATCGAGCCGTCATCGGCGGTGCCGGTGGCAGCGGTGTTGGGGGACGCATTCCGCGCCTTGGAGGGCCTCGAGCGGGTCGGGGTGGTGCTGAGCGGCGGAAACGTGGACCTGGACCGCCTGCCCTGGGGCTGACTGCAGCCACCTCAAGTCGGGCTGAACTGCCGCCCACCTCGGTCAAGTCGGCCCCAACTTCCGGTCTTCGCGCCAGATCCGCCCTCAGCGACCCAATTCGAGTGGATTCGGGCCCCCATCGGCCGAATTCTGGCAAGAACCGGAAGTACGAAGGGACTTGACCCTCAGATCGCCGTCGCAGCCGCCTTCAACAGCGCCGCGATGTCCACCCGCGGGCTGGTCACCACCTCGATCTCGACCCCCGCAGGCCCGGCCGACAGCGTGCGGATGCGCACGCGGGTCTGGCCGTCCCAGAACGTCTCCCCCACCGACAGTGGCTCGTCGCCTTCGACCGCACCGCCGGCCGGCACCGTGGTGTCGACCAACAGCGTCATGTGGTTCGTGTCGTAGTCGGTGCCCACCCGCAAGGTCGCGCTGTCGAAGGCTTCGGGGTGGCTGGTGAGCACCGCATCGAAGCCCGTCTGGCGGCGGGTGTCGAGGTAGTAGAAGAGCGGCACGCTGGCCGGGTCCGACGTCCACCCGAACGACAGGGGAACGACGCCATGAGCGATGGGGATGCGCACGATCTTGGTGCCCGCACCAGGGTCTTCGATGGGTGCCAGGGTGTAGGTCCGGGTCGCGCGCACCGTGGTGGGCACGTGCACCATGTCCTCCTCGAACAGCCAGCCCATGCGCGCCTTGAAGTACGCCTGGGGATGGGTCTGGGGGCCCCAGCCCTGGGGGTCGAACCAGTCGTCGTACCCCTTGACCTCGCAGGTCCCGCCCAGCGGCACTCGGGCCCCGCTCGCGTCCGTGCAGAGGTAGCCGTTGGCGTGGTCGATCCCGAACACGTGCAGGGCTTCATGGCCAAAGGTCCAGGGGAAGATGTCCCGGTAGCCGTCGATGCCCGCACGCTTGTCGTCGATGTGAACGCCGGTCCGGTTCACGCGGATCACGTCGTTCATGTAGATGATCAGGTCGTAGCCCGCGGGGTCGAAGCCCTCTTTGGCGGCCAGCGAATCCAGCTGGGGCACGGCGTCCTCGATCTCCTTGCCCCCGGCCGCCGACAGGGTGTACCAGCCATAGAAGTCGCCTTCCGGGTGCTTCCGCCCCGTGAGCCCGAACACGCCGAAGCTCACGACGACCTCGGGGACTTGATCCTGGACGCCCGCGTGGCCAGCCGAGCCGACATCTCCATCGTCGACGGAAGCTTCCTGGACGCGAGCGTCGAGCGAGACCTGGCGAGTCATGACCTGGACGGCGCCGCCTATGTCTTGTTCGACTATGGCCCCATCGGCATCGCACCGCTGCCTTCGCCCTTTCCGGACCCTCGGACCGACGCGGTGAGCATCGAGCCCAACCCTTCGCCGGCACCCGTGGACTATGTCGGCATCGAGCCGAATCCGACGCCCTGACCAAGCTCGGCGTGCTCTCGGCGTCGTCGGACGCCCAGGACTCCTGCCAAGAGGAGCCCCGGTAGCCCCGAACCCCCTGCGCGGGCGGCACAGCCCCCGCAGCGGGTCTCCTCGACGTCCGGGTCCGGAGTGCCGGTGTCCTCCACCGCCAGGTCGGCGCCGTCACAGTCCTGGTCGATGCCATCGCCTGGGGTCTCTGGCGCACCGGGGTAGACGCTCTCCTGGGCGTCGTCGCAGTCGGCTTCCTGCGACTCGGCGGCGTAGCCGCGGGGGGGGTCGCAGGCGCTGACGCTGTCGGTCGCCGACGTGTAGCCATCGCCATCGGCGTCGGCGTACCAAGGGGTGGCGTCCACCGCATCGTCGTTGTCCCGGATGCCGTCGCAGTCGTTGTCGACGTCGTCACAGACCTCGGTGCCACCCGGATAGGCCAGGGGCTCATCGTCGTCGCAGTCCTCGGCATTTGCCACGTAGCCATCCGGACGCTCGCCGCACCCGGTCCAGGCCTTGTCGGGGTCCCCGAAGCCGTCCATGTCCAGGTCCACGTACCAGGTCATGGGCTCACCGATGGCCCCGTCCTCGTCGTCGCAGTCCGTGGAGGTACAGAACCCGTCACCGTCGGAGTCTCGGCAGTCCCCGTAGACGTAGATCGCGCCGTCGTCGTCGACCAGTGGGGCACCCACGACCAGATCGTCCAGGCCGTCCCCGTCCATGTCTCCGGCGCCAGAGACGGTCCAGGCGAAGGCGTTGCCAGAGGCCCCGTCCGAGGCCGTGATCTTGATCGCGGTGGTGGTGTTCATGCCCGTCGGCGAACCGTGGTAGACGTAGGCTGAGCCACTGTCTGAGCCGTCGTCGTCGTCGCCGCTTGCCCCCACGATCACGTCGGTGTACCCGTCCCCGTCCACGTCTCCGGCACCGGACACCGCGTCCCCGAAGTGGTCGTCAGATCCCCCGTCGGGTGCGGTGAGCTTGTCCTCGCGGGCGCTGTCGAGGCCCGCCGGCGAACCGTAGTAGACGTAGACCGCGCCGCTGAGGCGGCCGTTGTCGGGGTCGCCGCTGGCCCCGACCACCCAGTCGTCGTAGCCATCGCCGTCCAGGTCTCGCGTCCCCGAGACGGCGATCCCGAACGCGGCATCGGCCACCCCGTCCGACGCGACGACCTTGTCCGAACGGCTGCCCTTGATGCCGGTCGAGGACCCGTAGTAGACGAACACAGATCCACTCAGCCCGCCGTTGTCGTCGTCGTAGGGGGCCCCGACGACCAGGTCGGCGAAGCCATCCGCGTTCACATCTCCGGCGCCCGAGACCGAACGCCCGAACTCGTCATAGGCGGCGCCACCAGACGCGGTGATCTTGTGTTCGGTCAGGGTGTCGATCCCCGTCGCAGTGCCGAAGTAGACGTAGATCGACCCGCTGTTCGTGCCCTTGTCGTCGTCCCTGGGGGACCCCACGACCAGGTCGTCAAAGCCGTCGCCGTCCAGGTCTCCTGCGCCCGACACAGCATCCCCGAACACGTCGTCGTCGTCCCCGTCGGACGCGGTGATCTCCTGCCGCCTGGCGCTGTCGATGCCCGTCGAAGAGCCGTAGAACACATAGACCGCGCCGCTGTCGGTGCCATGATCGTCGTCGAAGGGCATCCCCACGACCAGGTCGTCGTAGCCGTCGCCGTCCAGGTCGCCGGCCCCGGACACGGCGGTGCCGAAGTAGTCCTCGTTTCCCCGTTCGTGCGCGGTGAGCTTCTGCTCGGTGGTGACGTCGATGCCCGTGATCGAGCCGTGGTAGACATAGGCGGAGCCTCGATTGGTCTCCCGGCCAGTGTCGTAGGAGGCGCCCACGACGATGTCGGCGAAGCCGTCACCGTTCACGTCGCCGGCCGAGGACACGGCGTTGCCGAACCAGTCGTAGTACGCGCCGTCCGACGCGATCACCTTGTACTCGGCCCACGAGGAGACCCGGAGCCCGCTCTGCTGAGCCTTGACCTGCGCTGTGCTCGCGGGCGGGGGTGCGGGGGCACAGGACCAGCTGACCAGCAAGAGGAGACAGCCCGCGGGCGCTGCGGGCACGGCCAGCCGTGGAACCATCCGGGGCAGTCTACCCGCCGCTGCCTGCGGGGCCGGGAGCCGTGCGGACGCCAGGGTCAAGACGCCAGATCCACACTCACCGGGGCGTGATCGCTGATGCTGACCCCCCCCTCCTGGTGGGTCTCGGCCCCCCGCAACATGCGGGCCGCCAGATCGTTGCCCAGGACGTAGTCCAGCCGCCAGCCCCGGTTGAGACGGTCCTTGCGACGGCGGGACCAGAACGAGTGCGGGGCCTGCAGCTCGGGCCCCACGACGCACCGCTGGAGGTCGATCCACCCGACCTGGAGCAGCTCGTCCAGCCAGGCCCGCTCCCGGGGCAAGAAGCCCGTGTGGGCTCGGTTCGCGACCGGGTCGTGCAGGTCCCAGCGCGAGTGGGCGATGTTGAGGTCGCCCCCCAGGATCACGGGCTCGGCCCGCTCGGCCAGCGCCTGGGCCCAGGGCTGGAGACGGGTCAGCCAGGTCTCCTTGAACGCCTGACGCTCGGGGCCCGCTGTGCCCGAAGGCACGTAGAGCGAGCCGACCACCAGGCCCGCGGTGCGCACGAGCGTGACCCGGCCGTCCGGGTCTGGAGGCGCCTCGAGGGGCTCGATCGGCTCCCGGCTCCAGACCGCAGTGCCGGCGTAGCCAGCCTTGTCCGCGGGGGTCCAGGCCGTGTGCCAGCCTGGGGGCTGGGACTCGTCCAGGCGGAGTCGCTCGGGGTGGCACTTGATCTCCTGGAGCATCAGCACGTGAGGCTGGATCCGACCGATGAGATCCCAGAATCCTCCCCGCACAGCGGAGCGGTAGCCGTTCACATTCCAGGTCGTCAGGCGCACGCCTCAGGCTACTGCACGGGCCCGCCGCGGTAGAACCTCGGGCATGCCCCCCGTCCACCCGGATCCAGCCGCCCAGCGCTGGCGCCCCGCCATGGTGATCGGCGCCCTGGTCGCCGGTGGCGCAGCTCTGTGGGACGCGAGCCGGCTGAGCTGGGTCTGCGACGACGCCTTCATCAGCTACCGCTACGCGGAGAACCTGGTCCAGGGCGACGGCCTGGTGTTCAACGTCGGGGAGCGGGTCGAGGGGTACACGAACTTCCTGTGGACCCTGCTGACCGCGGGCGGCATGGCCCTGGGCCTGGCGCCCGAGCCCTTCACCATCCTGCTGGGACTCGCGTCCTTCGCGGCGCTGCTCGCGGTCCTGGCCCGCACCAGCCTCGCGATGACCCGGGATCTGGCCCAGCCGCTGCCGTGGGTCTCCCTCGGTCTCTTCGGAGTGGCGCTGCACGCCCACCACCGGAGCTGGGCGACCAGCGGCCTGGAGACCACCCTGTTCGCCCTGTGGGTCACGGCGACTGTCGTGACCGCCATCGAGGCTCGCACCCGGCGCGGCTGGCTGGGCGTTGGCCTGTTGGGCAGCCTGGCCTTGCTGACCCGGCCGGAAGGCGCCCTGATCTATGGCCTGGCCTGGCTGGCCCTGGCCCTGGGCCCGACCGCCGGGCGGCCTGCCCGCCTGGCGTGGGCGGCGGCACCAGGGCTCGTGCTCATCGCACCCTGGCTGGCCTGGAAGCTCGCGTTCTACGGCGAGCTCCTGCCCAACACCTTCTACGCCAAGGACGCAGACGACGGCGACTGGGCCCAGGGCCTGATCTTCCTCCGCCAGTACTTCGAGACCTACTGGGCGCTGCTCCCGGGCCTTGCGGTCGCCCTGGCGTGGCCCTTCCGATCGCCCCGCACCGGCGCAGGCTGGGCCGGACCGCGGGCGCCGCTCTTGATCGGTGCCCTGGTCGCGGCGTGGCTGCTCCACGTCGTCCGCGTCGGCGGCGACTTCATGTTCGCCCGCTTCCTGGTGCCGATCACGCCCTTGCTGCTCATCGCCCTCGAGCGGGCCCTGCGGGGACTGCCTGGGCGGGCCGGACTCGGCGTGGGCAGCGGGGTCCTGGTCGGCCTGGCACTGGCGAGTCCCCCGTCCGAGCTCCTGGCGCTCGAAGGCCTGGACGGCGTCGTCGAGGAGCGCAGCTGGTACCCGCCCGAGGCCCCGGTCGAGGCCGCTCGGCAGGGTGCGATCGTCCGCGAGATGCTGGCGGGCACCCGGGCCCGGGTCGTGTTCTACGGCACCCAGGCCATGCTGATGTACTACGGCGACGTGCCGTCGGCGCTCGAGGGCCACGTGGGCCTGACGGACCACGCCCTGGCGCGGCTGGACAATGTGCCCGGCACCCGTCTGGGCCACGGCAAGAAGGCCACGCTGGAGTATCTGCGGGAGCGCCAGGTGGACCTGGTCCTGGACTTCCGGCTGGACATCCCGACCCCCAAGCTGACCCGGATCGACCTGGGCGGTGGCGTGGGCGGCCGCCTGATGATCTACCGCCGCGAGCTGACCCGGGTGCTCGCCGACCGCGGGGCCCGCTTCGTCGACTTCGAGGCCTTCCTGGACCGGTACATCGCCCAGATGCCCGCAATGCCCGACGACAAGGTCGCCCGGGAGTACCCCCAGTACAAGGCCTACTACTTCGACCACAACGACGACCCGCGGCGGCACGCGCCCTTCCTGGCCCGGCTGGGTCTGGCCCCCGAAGAGGCCGACGATGGCCGCCGCAACCTGGTCGTCCTGATGGCGGACACCTTGCGCGCGGATCGGCTGGGCGCCTGGGGCCACGACCGGCCGACGTCGCCGTCCATCGACGGCCTGGCGGAGCAGGGCGTGCGCTTCGCCAGCCACCACAGCCACAGCTCCCGGACCGGGCCGTCGGTGGCGACCCTGTTCACCGGCCTCCATCCCCGAAGCCACGGCGTCATCAACCCGCTGGACGCCTTTGACGCCAAGGGCACCCTGACCCCCGACCAGACCACGCTGGCCGAGCTGCTGTCCGACCAGGGCTGGGCCACCGCCGGGTTCGTGACCAACATGAACGTCGCGACCCGGTTCGGGTTCGGCCAGGGCTTCGACACCTACCTGCTCCGTCCGGTCGCCCGGGCCGAGAGCGTGCACCAGGCCGCAGGGGCGTTCCTGGACGGGGTCGGCGAGCAGCCCTTCCTGCTCTACCTCCACTACATGGAGACCCACACGCCCTACGCGACCGGCGGCGAGGGGCCGGGGCCCTTCGAAGACCCGGACTACGCCGGGCCCCTGACCGGTGCCCACGAGGAGCTCGATGCCGTGCTGCGCGGCCAGTACACCCTGACCCCCGCCGACCAGGTCCAGCTCGACGCCCTGTACGACCAGGCGGTGCTCCAGCTGGACACCGCGATCGGTCAGCTCCTGGCCGATCTGGACCGGCGGGGCCTGGCCGAAGACACGGTCGTGGTGCTCGTCGCGGACCACGGCGAAGAGCTGCTGGACCACGGCAGTCTGCTCCACGGCTACACCCTGTACCAGGAGCAGCTGCACGTCCCCCTGATCATCCGGGCGCCGGGGCTGGCGCCGCGGGTGGTCGAGACGCCCAGTCGCCAGGTGGACGTGCTGCCGACGCTGCTGGGGCTGCTGGGGGTCGACACGGCGCTCCCGCTCCAGGGGCGGGACCTGTTGGGGGCCCAGTCGGGAGAGCCGGCCCCGATCTACGGCTCGACCCAGCTGCGGGCGCTGTGGACCGCCCAGGCGGAGACACTCGTCCAGGACGGCTGGAAGCTCATCGAGACCACGCTGCCCCAGCCGGGGACCGAGCTGTTCCACCTGGCCCAGGACCCGGGCGAGGCCCGGGATCGGACGGACGAGGAGCCCGAGAGGGTGCAGGCTTTGCGGGAGGCGCTGACCGGCTTCCGTGACGCGCTGCCCCAGGCCGCCGGCCAGGCGGTGACGCTGGAGGGGGATGAGCTCGAGGCGCTGCGGGCGCTGGGGTACGTGGAGTAGCGGGGCCATCGCCCACCCGAGTTGCTGCGGGCCAGGCCGGTGGCTCACAGTCAGACGGGTCGGACGCCGCAGTCGGCGCAGACAGTTGGGGTAAGTGTCGGTCGTCCGCGGTCTCGGCGTGCCCCAGGCCCCCAGACTGGCGAAAATGAGGCGCTTGGACCTCTTCGTGCACCCCGAGTCAAGCCGAGCACCGACACTCGCCCCCTCTGTCTGCAGCAGGTGCGGCGTTCGAGTCCTCTGACGGTCCCGCCTTGCATCAAGTGGACCGCCCCCGGGTCGTCGCAGTCTGCCCACCCGCCCTTCTACCCGACGCTCAGTGGAGCGCGGAGGTCACAGTGCTGGGCTCGCCGCGCGACAGGACCAGGATGGTCTGCCGGACCTGCTTGTGGGAGCCCTCGGACGGGATCCGCTTCCCCGATGCCCTGGACCACTCGTCCCTGGCGGTCCAGCTCTGAGAGACCTGACAACTCTCCGGCCGAGGCGCCCTTGATCGTCGGTGATCCCTCCACCGACGGTGCCCCGTGCCTCAGCTCTCCCACCGCCACAGCCGGCACGCCTCGCCTCTGCAGACCAGCCCCCGTTCGGGCTCCGGGGGCTACCACCCCAGCAACTCCGAAGTGTTGGCGCTGATGCGGGAAGAGGGCCCCGACGGCGGCCTGGACGAAGGCGACGACGGCGGCGATCGCGAGCTCTACCTGCGCCTGGCCCAGGAGGTCGTGACCGAGTCCAACCGCCGGGCGGCCCGCGGGGAGGACCCCTTGTGGCAGACCATGAACGACGACAACCAGGGCGTGACCTCGGACATTGGCACCCAGCCCCCTGCCTGGCGCCGCGGCGTGAAGTGCGGCGACGGCGAGTTCAGCCTGGCCAACGGCGGTCGCCAGGGGGGCCTGGAGGACTTCGACGACTTCAAGCAGCAGATCCAGGACGATCTGAACTTCAATGGCGTCTTCGATGCCTACAGCTCAGTGGAGACCTTCCAGAGCGCGGTCGTGGCTCGCTATGGCGAGGAGTCCGCCTGCATCGCCGAGAACCTGTGGGCCTACGCCAAGACCGGCGCCGACGTCACGGGCAAGACCGACGTGAGCGAGCTCCAGGGCCTGCTCTACGCCCTGGATCCCCAGGTCGCCCAGGCCAGCCGCAGCAACACGAAGCACGAGGGCCCCCTGAGCGTGCCCGGCACCGAGCAGGTCGTGCCCGGCGCTGACGGCGACGAGTGGTACGGCCGCGCCACCATGCTCCAGTGCCGCCTGCTCTCGTCGGTCCTGGACTCCGAGCTGATCCCCGAGGTCACCATCACGACCACCATCGAGCAGACCACCCAGGTCGTCGAGGAGATGCCCGACGGGGAGCCCGACGACGACTGCTTCTCCAAGAGCACGTACATCTTCGACGTCAGCGACTCGATGTTCGACGACTTCGACATCCTCCGGGACTACATGGACCAGATCGACTCCGGCGACGCTCGCTTCGCCGGCATGCTGGGCTCCGCGGACCCGATGGTCTGGCACGCCGGGGGCGCGGAGATCTCCCAGGACGAAGGCCGGGCGCTGATGGCCGAGCTCGACAAGCTCAAGCTCCAGCGCGGCCACGGCCGGCGGGACGACGCCACCGGCGTGACCTCGATGTTCGTCGACACCGATCGCCTGAAGGACCCGGACGGCGTGGTCGCCCAGAGCGCCGGCGGCGCCCACGACGAGAGCTCCCTGCAGAAGGTGTACGACCTGCTGAAGGAGGCCAGCGAAGGCCCACGCCCGGAGCGCCTGGAGGGCGAGCAGATCGTGGTCTCCACCGACGAGGGCGACAGCAACCCCGAGCTGATCAAGCAGGTCTGGACCCTGGGCCGCCAGCTGGGTGTGCTGGTCAAGATCCTCTACCTGAGCCGGGACACGGTCACGGAGATCCCCCTCACCAGCCTGCCCGAGGAGTACATCGACCTCATGTTCGAGGACTCCCAGCTGCCCGGCCAGGACCCGGGGAGGTTCACGGTCGTCGAGAACAACCGGAACGCCTCGACCAGCGAAGACGGCCAGCACCGTCGGCTCGCCTGGGGGCGGGTCATCAGCGACTGGAACCGCAACCACGACGCCTACGGCGGCGAGGCCTTCCAGCGCTACGACAAGATCTCGGACCGCACCCCTCGCCGCTGATGGAGCCCTCGGTGGGCTACGGTGGACTCGTGGTGAATCCCACCCCGGTCACCCGAGTGCTGGCGTCGATGCGCGGTGAGCAGCGGCTGATCCGCAGCCACGGCGCAGACGGCGCCCTGCTGTCCTCGACCGTGCAGCACCGGCCCCAGCCCCGCCAATGAGTCCGGTCCTCTGGCTCGGGTGGCTGGTCGCCTGCCCAGCCCGCTCGGCGGATCCACCTCCGGCGTCGGAGCCCCCGCCGGCTGCGGCCCCAGCATCCACCGAGCACCCGGGCACCATCACCTTCGTGGACCGGGACACCGGGAGCGTCGAGGAGAGACCGGCCAGTCAGGTGCTCGACGGCATCGCCTGGGTCGAGCGGGACGGCGTGGGCATCCCGGTGACCCGGATCGGGTCGGGCATGGCCAGCTCCTCGAAGGTGTCGGCGCCGTCCCAGTGCTCCAGGCTGCTGTTGCCCAACAGGACCACGTCTCCGGGCCCGATGACGTCCACCTGCTCGTAGTAGTCGGTCGACACCTGGACGAGGGTGGCCCCGTCCCAGTGCCACAGCCCGTCACGCCCGGCAATCACCACGTAGGAGGACGAGCCGTCGACGTCGTAGAGATCGGGCTCGTCGTCGAGCGCGTGCTCGGTCCAGGTCGCGCCGTCGTAGTGCAGCAGCAGCCCGTCCTGCCCGACGACCCAGATGTCGCCGTCGTCGCCTGCGTGGATGGCCTCGACCCCGTAGCCGGAGGTGATGGGGACCACCTCGACATCCCAGCCGGTGCCTGAGTCGCTGGCCAGGGTGACGGACTCGCTGCTGGAATTCGCCACGTACACGGTGCCGTCGCTCCGCGCCCCGATGGCCTCGGGGTTGTAGCCCGCCGGCTGCCCGAGGCTCTGGATCGCCGAGCCGTCGTAGCGGTAGACGTCGGACTTGTTGCCGTCGTACCACCACAGGGTGGACCCGGCCCCAGCGATGCCGTCGAACTGGAGGGCCGCGGCCGACATCCCGGCCAGCCAGCCTGCCCCGTCCCAGTGGAGCAGGAGGCCCTCTTCCCCGGAGACCCAGACGTCGTCGTCGTCGGTGCCCCAGATGTCCCAGAGCCGGTCGCCGCCGGGCAGCGGGTAGGACCAGCAGAAGCAGTCGTTGCTGCAGATCTGGCTCGTGGGCGCGCCAGCGCCCGGGCTCGCGCACTCGGTGTAGTCGATGTCCGGCTCGGTGCCGTAGTCGGGATCGGTGTCGGTGTCGGTGTCGGTGTCGGTGTCCGCGTCGGTGTCCGCGTCGGTGTCGGTGTCTGTGTCTGTGTCGGCGTCGGTGTCAGCGTCTCCGTCGAGGCCGACGGGCAGGCACTCGCCGTCGACCTGCGCCACGGCCGGGCCGTCACAGTCCGACGCCGTGTCGCCATCGCCGCCACAGGCCAGCAGCAGCGAGCCGCCAGACAGGAGCAGGAGCCAGGGTCCTGGCGGGAGGGGGGAGGAGGAACGGTCGAGCTCAGACGGTTGCTTCATGGCTGCCTCGTGTGGGACGGAGTCTCGGAGAGTCCTCACGGGACTTCGGCCCGTTCTCCCTCAGCTTGAGCGCCGAGAAGCCACCACTCAACGCCCGGCCCGGTCCAACACCCCCTGCACCTCGGCCAGGTCGGCGTCGTGCGGTGTCTCGGACAGCGCGGTGTCCAGGGCCTCCTGGGCCTCCTCCGCGGATCCGCATAGACCTCCCCACGGAGGTGCGGAATGGACAAGCAGCAGGCGCGGACTCGCGATCCCGGCGTGGTCACGTTGCTGGGCCTGGGCGCCGGTCTTCTCCTCCTGCCGGGTTGTCCCCCAGGCGGAGACGGCCAGACAGACTCGGGCACGACGGGCACGACTTCTGTCCAGGACAGCGACATCGGCACAGCGACGGGGATCGACACGGGCGAGTGTGTCGACGAGACCTGGTATCCAGACGACGACAGCGACGGCTTCGGCGCCGATGCCCTGGCCGTAGCGTCCTGTGATGCGCCCGGCGACAGCTACATCCTCGAGGGTGGGGACTGCGACGACGGCGACGCCACCGTCAACCCGACGGCCACGGAGGTCTGCGACGACGGGGTCGACAACGACTGCGACGGCGCGGCCCACGGCTGCGGTCTCGCGGGGGTCCTGGGGGTCGAGGAGCTCGCCACGAGCAGCTGGCAGCCCGACGGAAACCACTGGAACATGGGGGACCCCGTCGCGGGCTGTGACCACGACGGGGACGGGAGCGATGACCTGTTCATCGCGGCCCCCTTCTGGTCGGCCGAGGGCTCCGAGTCCCCCCACTACGGAACCGTGCGGGTGTCCTATGGCAGCGGGGCCGTCGGCCTGGACCAGGACTTCAACGCGCTGCCTGGCTGGCGTGGGGAGACCCAGGGCGATCTGTTCGGCGGGATGGTGCGCTGCGGTGGGGACCTCGACGGCGACGGCTTCGCGGACCTGCTGGTCGGCGCGAGCCTGAGCGGCCGGGGGGTGACGTCGGGTGGTTCGGTCACCCTCATTCCCGGTGGCCCGGACCGCGTCACCGATGTGATCGACTCCGCCGAGCTTCCCATGGCCTACGTCGCCGCCGAGGAGAGTCTCAGGCTGGGCACGTCGATCGGATACGCCGGCGACGCCGACGGCGACGGCGCTGTGGATCTGCTCGTGGGGGGCAGCCGCAACGAGAACCCGGATCACGTCTTCCTGTTCTATGGCACGGCCCAGGTCGGCGAGCGCGACGTGAGCTCCGACGACGCCGACCTCCGCATCGAGGACAACGGCGAGGGTCGGCTGGCCCAGGAGATCCCGGCCCTGGGCGCCGTCGGCGATCTGGACGGCGACGGTCTCGCGGACAGCGCTCTGCCGTTCTCCGCCTGGGACGGGAGCCGCGGGGCTGTGCTCATCTTGCGCGGGGCCTCTGACAGACACAGCGGCGTGATGGCGTCCTCGGACCTGGATCGCCCCGTCGAGGGTGCGCAGGCGGGGGATGAATTCGGCCGTTCCGTCGTCGGCCTGGGGGACCAGGACGGGGACGGCCTGGACGACTTCGCGGTCTCGGCCTGGCGGGCCGGCGACGGCGACGGCGCGGTCTATGTCGTGTCTGGAGGCGAGTCTACGGCGTCTCGAACGGTCACCGACGTGGCCGGCCTGACCCTGGTGGGAACCGACATGGAGGGCGCCGGAGCCACGCTGGGCACAGCAGACCTCAACGGCGATGCCCAGCTCGAGCTGACCGTGCACTCAACCAACGCAGGCACCGGTTCAAACGAAGGGGCGCTCTATGTGATCCATGGGCCCTTCACGTCGGGAGGTGCCGAGGAGTTGGGCGCTGACGCGACGATCTACGGCCGCGATCAGTTTGGCGCCTTCGGAGCCAGGACGGCATCGCTCGACCACGACGGAGACGGGGACCAGGACCTCGCGGTGGCAGCCATCCACGCCAACCCTGGCGGCGGCTATCACGAGGGTGTGGTGTGGCTGATTCCGGCGACCTCCTGGTAGTGCGGGTCCAGCTTGCCATCAGGGGCTGGGGTGGTAGCTCTCCACCTCCATCGTGCGAAAGACGTCGTGGACGTGCCCAGGAAGCTCGCGGTCTTCGAGCTCACTGCGCACCCACGAGACGGCGGCGTCGAACTCGGCCTGTTCCTCGGCCCGCCAGGCCAGCAGGAGCTCGCGTGCGTGCGGGTCGTCGGTCTCACGGGCCGCCGCCGACCGAGACCGCTGCACAGTGTAGAAAGGGTGGCTGGATGTCCTTGGGCAGGTCCGCGGGCAACCGACACTGGATGAGCCCGGCATCGGCCGTCGCTGCGAGGGCAACGAGGGCCCGCTCGCCGTGGGTCGGGGTCTCGACGGCGCCGGTGTCTGCGAAGGCGACCTGACCGAACAGGCACAGGAGCGCGATGAGGGTGCTGGCGGGGCCGTTCCATGTGTGATCCATGCGCATCCTCCTCGCCCATCTTCCATCGGTTGCCGCCCGATGCCGATGACCCACCGGTGTCCTGGAAGGGGGGGCACCACGGACAGAGGGTTCGAACGCCGCAGCTGCTGCAGTCAGAGGGGTCGAGTGTCGCTGTAGGGTAGTCTGAGGGCAGCCAGAACCTACGACTGTCGCAGGGTGACCCGCTTGGGGCACCGATTCGGAGCAGTCCACCGGCACTCAACCCCTCTGTCTACAGCGAGTGCGGCGTTCGACCTGCCTGACTGTCCTGTGCGCCCACCCACTCGCTACCAGTTCGCCGCACCGGGCCCGCCATGGGCGCCGATGTCCGAGTTCGTGCCATCGGGATCGCTGACGGCCGGATCCCCTGCGTCGATCAGCGCCGACGTGGGCTGCAGAGTCAGGTCCCAGTCCACAGCGCTGGCCCGGGTCGTGTCGGCGTACTCGGGGTCGGCGGCCAGGTTGCCTGCCAGACCGACGGGATCGGGCAGGACAACTCGACGCAGGCGTTCTGTGTGATCGTGACGTCGACCAGCGTGACCCCGGACTCGCCGCGGATGGCGCCGGAGACCAGCAGGCCTTCGACCTCCCGTCGGCCCAGCCCCACGAAGCCTCGCCGACGAAGGGTGGCGGCGAGCTCGCGGGCCAGCAGCGGTCCCTCGGCCCGCTCGAGCTCTGACCGGATGGCCTGGAGCAGGCCGTGCAGCGTCATGGGGCCCAAGCGCCTTCCAGCATGATGACAGGGAAATCCCCGCACGCCCCGTCGCCGAGCGTACACTGCGGGCCCTGGGGGGATGGCATGGAGGTCCTCTCTCGTGCCGGCACCAGATAGCACCTTCGCCCTTCGACGAATGCGCCGCCCACTGAACGTGACGGCGACCGGCGATCTGGGCCTGGAGCACGGCAAGGTGGTCTGGATGGACGAGGACGAGGTCCACGTCCTGCTGCGGACGCGCATGCCCCGGGGCGCCGTGCGGCGCGTCCGGCTGGACCTGGGCCACGTGGGCCGCCAGGTCGACCTGGAGATCAAGGTCGTCCAGGTGCAGTCCGGCAAGGGCACCCTCTTCAAGGGCGGTCACGTGCACCAGTGCGGCTTCCGGCTCTTCGACGCGGCCGACGCGTCTGCTCTCGACCAGTGCCTCAGCACCTTGAACCCCGCCGCCGGCAGTGTCTCGCCGTCCACGTGGAGCACGCTCTCCACGCGTCACGACCCCCCCGCCCACAGCAGCCCCTCTCCCAGTCAGACCGCCAGCGCCGCCCCCAGGAGCGGCCGCGCACGAGTCGTGCGGGCCATCCAGAGGAGCACCCGCAAGCGAAGGGAGATGCCGCCGCCCCGCAACCGGCGGGCGGCCCCCCAGTCCCGGCCGACCCCTGAACGCAAGCGAACCCGAAAGCGCAAGCGCAGGCGGCCCGCCGAGTCCCAGGCAGGCTCCGGCACCCCGAGCTCAGCGAGCCCGAGCTCCGCACCGCCGAGCTCTGTGGTCTCCAACGTCGAGGCACCGCCCCCCGAGCCTTCGATCCTCAGCGAGGACACCGTCACCGACGATGGCCTCTTGGTGGTGCCCCCCGCCCTCGTCGCCGAGCTCGCGCCAGAGCGCCGCACCCGGATCCCGATCGAGCGGGCCCCCAGGACCCGTCAGGGCGTGACCGAGGACCTGTTGGTCACGCCGCTCTGGTCACCGGGCCCGCCGCCGAGCCTGTTCGCAGTCTTCGAGAACGCCCTGGCGCTGGCCTGCGCCTTCGACGAGCACGAGACCGGCGCCCGGTTCGTGCTCGCAGCCGTCGGACCGGTCGAGGTCGGCGACGTGATCGAGCTCGTGCTCCAGCTGCCCGACGGATCGATGGCCCAGCTCATCGCGATGATCCAGCGCCGCGGAGACGAGCGGATCTGGATCGACGTCCAGTTCATGCCACCCGAGACCCTGGCGCTGCTCCACACCTGGATCTGACCGCCCGACCGCGGCCAGTCCCCTGTCTCAGAATTTCGTGAGGTGATCGCGCAGCCATCGCCGTGGCTGGTGGTCTGCTCGAGCGGCCGGTGTGGCCGAGTCACATCAAGGCGAGAGCGGGCCGCCAGGCGCGGCGAGGGCAAGCGAGCGCCCACGAACTTCTGAGACAGGGGACCAGGGTGCGGCTTCCCCGGGCGCCGCCGGGAGCGGCGACCCAGGACCAGGACCGTCAGCAGTCCGAGCCAGGCCGGCGCCGGCGCCGCTGTCACGCACCCACACCCGGCGTCGTCACCCGGTTCACCGGTGTCCGCCCCGCCGCTGTCGGGACCGGCCGAGTCCGTCGGCACGGTGGCGGTCGTGCCACTGTCCGGCCCGCTGGTGTCCTGGGTCCCCGAGTCGGCGTCACCGGTGTCCTGGCCCCAACAGGCGACCGGGCCGGGAGTCTGCCGACCGGCGGCGTCTTCGTGGGTGACCTGGAAGCAGTCGGACGGGGTGTCGACCCCCTCCAGGTACTGCTTGACGTCGACGTCGGCCTGGTTGTGGAAGACGTGCACGGTGTGCACGCGCTCGGTCTCGGCCGAGCCGTCGGGGAACACGTGGTCCAGCTGGAAGACCGCCAGGCCCGCCGCGTCGGTCTCGGCCGCGGTCAGCGTCAGGATGTACTTGCGAGGCTCGGCGTAGCCGCAGGACTCCGGGCTGGGCTCGGTCCGCTCGTCCAGGGTCAGCGACGGCGGGGCTGCCGTCGCGGACGCGGCGCTCGAGCCGGTTGTGAAGGTGGTCGTGTACGACAGCGAGCCCGATCCGGTCCAGGCGTCGGTGCTGTTGACACGGACCGAGTGGGCGGTGTCAACCGCCAGCGGGCCGTTGGGGGTGAGCCGCGTCCAGCAGTGCACCTCGTGGGGGCCTTCGTGCTCATAACACCAGGTCTCTGTGGTGCCTTCGACCGTCGCCCCCGTGTCGTCGACCACCCGAATGGCGACCTCGTCGGTCGTGCCCCATCCGATCAGCGACACCAGCACCCGCGCGTCGGTGGGCACGTCGGCCTGGCCGTCGTTCGGACGGACCGAGCGCACGGACAAGGACTCACGACAGTCCGCCGCCAGGACGGGCGCCAGCAGGGCCAGGAGCACGGGCCCAGGCTACCGCGCCCACTGTGCGCCTACTCGATCGGGTACGCGTAGACCGAGAGGGCAGAGCACGCCCCGAAGATCCCCTTGCGCGTGTCCTCGTCCCGGATCGGGAGCGGCTGCTTCTTGTACCAGGGCTGCTTGAGCTTCTCGTCGAACGCCTCCAGCACATCCTTGACCGCGTCGTGGGCGATCGCGTCCAGGGGCAGGCCCTTGCCCACCTGGCTCACCAGGCCTTGCAGGTCCTGGAGCGCGTACATCAGCTTGTGATCGACCTCGGCGCCTGGCACGTCGACGATGGACAGGTAGCCGTTGGCCTCGGCGGCCTTGGACAGGATGAGCGCGGACTGCTCGACCGAGGGCTTCTCCGGGCCCTTGTCCTCCTTGAGCGACGGCTTGGACTCGGAGATCGTGACGGTCTGCGAGTCGACGGTGCCGTCGGTCCACTTGCCGCCCGTGCGAAAGGTCGCCTTGCAGCGCGTCGCGAACACGCTCTGGATCCTCGCTCGGGCCTTGTCTGGGCCCGACGCGGCGTTCACGTCGAACAGCACCCACATGCCACGCTTGACGCCGTGCTGCTCGCCGCGGTTCAGGTACAGCACGCCGCTGTCCGGGGTCCACACGCTGCTGGCCACCCGGCCTTCGATGTCCCCTTCGCTGGCGGTGGGGACATTGGCATTCGCCAGGTTGCCCATCGCCACGGAGTTCTCGGGACCGACGCTGGGCCCAGTGGCCTGGGTGAGCTCGGTCTCGACGTCGTTGGCCTGGTCCTGGGAGACCTCCTGGCCCTGGCCGTACTCTTCGAACATGTGCACCTCTCCCGCGTCATCGGTCGGCAGGGCGGGGACCTGACCGAAGTCGAGACGCAATTGCCGGGGGATTCCCCTCAGGCCCAGGCTATCGCGCGGCCGGAGCTCAGCGGGCGATGTCGTCGACCCCCGTGCCGACGCCGTCCGTCTCGTGCCCCACGAAGACCCGCACGTCCGGGTGGGCCGCCACGAAGCCTCTCAACGCCGCCAGGCTCGGTGCATTCTGGGCGTGGTCCTCCGCCGATGCCGCGGGGGCGCCACCGGGGTCGTGGGGTGTCCGGGCGGTGCCGCTGAGCGGTCTCCTGCCCCCCATGTTCGCGGTGAATTCGGTCCTCTCGGGGCCCTGAGATGCCCCAGAGCGGACACCGAACCCCACCTGGTCTCCGAGACCGGACACTCGACCCTGACTGGTCCCTCGATCGGACAAATGTCTTGACATGACAAGGGTTTCCTGGACACTGGTCCATTGGAGGAACCCGTGGAATCACCAGGCCTGGTCGCGCCAACCCGCGCCGAGATCCGCTTTCGGGCCCTGATGGAGGCGACTCGGGACGGGCTCGCCGTCCTGTGCCAGGGCCGGCTGGTCCACGGCAACACCGCCCTGTTGCGCTGCCTGGGCGAGGAGCGCCTGGCCCCGCTCTTCGACACCCCGTTGATCGAGCGCCTGGTCCCCGAGGACCGGCTCATGGCGGCCCAACACATCGACGCGGCCGAGGCCGGCGAGGACAGCCTGATGTACGCGCCCTCCACGGTCCGGGTGGCCCGGGCCGACGGTGCCTTGGACTGGATGGAGTGGAGCGCCGAGCCCCTGGAGGGAGACGAGGTGCTGGTCTGCCTGCACCCGATCGGAGAGCTCCGCGCGCTGCAGCGCGCCGTCGAAGAGTCGGAGAGCCTGGCCAGCGTGGGGGCGCTGGCCCTGGGGGTCGCCCACGAGCTCAGCAACCCCCTGTCCTTTGTGCACCTGTGCCTGACGTGGCTCGACGAAGACCTGCCCCGGGACGACCCCGGCAGCTGGGACCGCCTGCGCCGGGTCCAGGAGGGCCTGGCCGGAACCCGCCGGCTGGCCCGGATCATCGAGGACCTCCAGGCCTATGCCCGCGCCGACCTGGAGGCCGTCACGCGGGTGCGGCTCGACCGGGTCCTGGAGACCGCCCTGGGCCTGGCGCTGCACCGGGTCCGCCACCAGGCCAGCGTGCACTGGGAGCGCACCGAGGGCGACCTCGCGACCCTGGCCGCCGAAGGCAAGGTCGTGCGCCTGCTCGTGGACCTGTTGCTCACGGCCACGCGCTCGTTCACCCAGGACAAGCCCCAGCACAACCAGGTCTTCATGCGCACGGGCGAAGCCGGAGCAGGTCCCTGGGTCGAGGTCGAGTGCCGCTCGCCCCACGGGGTCGGACTGGACCCGGTGGCCAGCGAAGACGCCCCCCTGGTCCGTGCGGCACGGGACCTGGGCGGTGAGCTGATCAGCCGGGACCTGCCCGAAGGCCACAGGCTGGTCCGCCTGTGGCTGCCCCCCGCCCCCCAGCGACGGGCCGAGCCCCACCTCACAGAGCTCACGACCGGGCAGTGCCCCACCCGGCAGCGCCTGCGTGTCCTGCTGGTCGACGACGAGCCGCTGATCTGTCGCTCCCTGTCCCTGAGTCTGGAGCGCAGCTGTGAGGTGACATCCGTCACCGCAGGCGAGGAGGCCATCGCGCTCCTGGGCATGGGGGCCGCCTATGACGTGGTGCTGCTGGACGTGATGATGCCGCCCCCCGCCGGCCCGGAGATCTGGGCCCACATCCAGGAGCACCGACCCGAGCTGGTGGACCAGGTGGTCTTCATCACCGGTGGAGCGACCACCGTGACCGCTCGCCAGCTGCTCGCGGGAACCCAGGCCGAGGTGCTCGCCAAGCCCATCGACCTGAACAAGCTCCGACACCTCGTTCGCCGGGTCGGGGCCCGGAGCGAAGCAGCGCCAGTGCCACCGCGGGTGGTGCCGAGAGCCTGAGCTTCAGAATGGCGGGTCGGGGGCCCGGGCTCGCCTGCCCCCCGGTGCGAGGCTACGGAAACAGGGCACCTCAGCGGAGTCCTGCCATGCGCACCGTCCTTCCACTCGTCGGCCTCTTCCTCCTTGCCGGTTGCTCCACGTCCGCACCCACAGCCGACCTCACCGGCGCCGAGGCCGACGCAAAGAAGACCGGCTGTCCGGTCCAGGCCTGGTACACCGACGCCGACGGCGACGGCCGCGGCTACGGCCTCGACGTCATCTTCAGCGCGTCCTGCAAGGTGCCGGGCCGGGTCATCGTGCGCGGGGACTGCGACGACGCCGACGCAAGCGTGAACCGCGGCGCCCTGGAGATCTGCGACGGCATCGACAACGACTGCGACGGCGCGATCGACAGCGACGACGCCCCGATCTTCGGCGACAGCAGCCTGAACTACTACGCCGACGCCGACGGCGACACCTATGGCAACGCCGACGACCGGATCCGCGCCTGCGAGGCCCCCACCAACTACGTCTCCGACGACACCGACTGCGACGACGCCGACGCCAGCATCAACCCGGGCGCCCTGGACAACACGGCCGATGGCGTCGACAACGACTGCGACACCTTCATCGACGAGGACGCCCCCACCACCCTCACGATCACGGATCTGACCGCGGGCAGCCTGGTCATCACAGAGGTCATGCAGAACCCCTCCGAGGTGGGCGACTCGGCGGGTGAGTGGTTCGAGGTCCGCAACGACGCGGGCGGCGACGTGGACCTGGACGGCCTGGAGATCGGCGACGACCCGACCGGCAGCTCGCCGGACAGCGTCACCGTGTCGGGCTCCCTGGTGGTGGCCGACGGCGACTATGTCGTGTTCGGCGTCAACGACGACACCGCCACCAACGGCGGCATCACCGTCGACTACGACTACGGCACCACATCCGACCTGACCTTGGGCAACTCCGGCGACGAGCTGATCCTGAGCGTGTCCGGGACCACCATCGACGAGATCGCGTGGGACAACGGCACCACCTTCCCCGATCCCACCGGCGCCAGCATGTCCCTGGACCCCGCCAGCGACAACGCCACCGACAACGACAATGGCGCCAACTGGTGCGAGGGCTCGTCGGTCATCAACTCCATCGACCTGGGCACCCCCGGTGCCGCCAACGACGCCTGCCCGACCTACCTGTGGCAGGACATCTACGACACCGTGTTCGACGTGGAGTGCTTCAGCTGCCACACCGGCGGCGGCGCCAGCGGCGGCCTGGACCTCGATGACCCGGCCAACATCATCGAGGTCCCCAGCGATGACGTGCCGAGCATGAACCTCATCGAGCCCGGCGACCTGACCAACAGCTACCTGTGGCACAAGCTCCAGGGCACCCAGGCCGACGTGGGCGGGACCGGTCAGCAGATGCCCCGTGGCGCCGCACCGATGGACAGCGCCCTGCTGGACATGGTCCAGACCTGGATCGAAGAAGGCGCCCCGGAATAGGCCAAGCCCGGGGCGGTGCGTGGGCTACTGCCCGCGCACCACCTCGACCACCTGGCGCACGCCCAGATCCTCGACCTGGGTCTCGACGCCGTCGGGCCACAGGATCGTCAGTCGGTCCACCCCCTCGATGTCCCCCAGGCCGAAGTGGACCTCTTGGGGGCGGTGGGTCTCGTAGCTGGTGCCCCCGCCGTGGACCCACTGGGTCCACGACTGGTCCCCGACCTCGACCGTGACGCGGGCGCCGATCGCCCAGGCGTTGGGCAGCGCCTGCCGAGGCCGCACCAGCAGCCAGGCGCTGTCGTCGCAGCGGCTCAGCCAGGCTTCGGCCGGGGCGTTGCGCGGGGACTTGATCAGGTCCAGGAAGCCGTCGCCGTCCAGGTCCACCGTGGCAAAGGCCCGCCCGGAGCTGACGCCAGCGACGCCCCACTCCGCCGCGCGGTCCACAAAGGACCCGTCGGCTTCGCCCATCCACAGTCCGTCGGGCTGCAGCACCGGGTTGTTGTCGGTGCCGATGGTCGGGTCGTTGGCGTTCAGGCCGGCCGGCCCGAAGCCCGCCGGGGCGTCGACCAGCCCGTCGTTGTCCATGTCCAGCAGCTCGGTGCCCCACCCGACGACCTGGTCCCCGGCGACGTCTGGCACCAGGCCCCGCGAGGCCGCAGAGTCATACCAACCGTCCCCGGCGGACTCGAGCAGCACGAGCTCTCCCCATCCGGACAGGTACAGGTCCGGCAGTCGGTCCCCGTTGATGTCCTGGATGCCCGTGCCCATGCCGGACAGGCAGACGCTCAGGGGGTGCTCCGCCGCGAGGCTCAGCTGGCCATCGCCGGGGTTCAGCAGCGTGTGGTTGCACACGTAGTCGGGCTGGTGGTTGTTCAGGTACAGGTCCTGGGTGCCGTCCCCGTCCAGGTCGATCCAGGTGGCGACCTTGGTGTAGGCGTTCAGCGCTTCCTCGGGCAGCCGATCGGAGACGTCGACCAACACGCCGGACACATTCTCGAGCAGCGCGCTGGGAAAGCCCGGGTCGGGTGCGGACTGGCCCGCCACCCGGTCGTTGCTCACGTAGGCGTCCAGATCGCCGTCTCCGTCCATGTCGGCCCAGACCGCCCCGTGGGTCGGCGCGATCTCGGTGTACTCCAATGACGACGGAGACTCGGTGAACCAGCCCGCGTCGTTCAGGTAGACCGTGTCGGGGCCGGTGTTGCTGCCGATGTAGAGGTCCAGGTCGCCGTCGTCGTCCAGATCGACGGGCGCCGCCGAGCCGATGTCCCAGGCCACCCCGTCCTCGAGCCAGCTCGGTGGCGGGATGCGCTCCGAGTCGTCGTCGAATTCCGGGCCCAGGAACAGCTGAGCCCCCGTGATGTCCCCCAGCAGGATGTCCAGTGCCCCGTCGCCGTCCAGATCGTTCACCGCGATGGTCTCGCCGGGCACCCACGCCGTCGCGCCCCAGGCCGTGGTGTGCTGGGTCTCCCAGGCCGACGACAACACGGTCTCCACGTAGGGCCCGTCGCTGTCCCGCCGGCCGGGCTCGGCGCAGGTCACCGTGCCCCCCAGGCGAACCTCCACAGGCTCACCGGTCGCCGAGTCCGTCAACGACGCCGAGTCGGTCGGCGCGCTGTCCACCACGCTGTCCGGCGGGCCGGTGTCATCGCCCACCGCCGCAATGCGACAGGCGACGAGCGCGATCCAGACCTGACTCACCAACACGCCTCCGGGGCTTGACCCCACCCTATTGCAAGCCTGGCCAGCGCCAAAGTGCTCACGGGAATGGGTAGACTCCCGCCCGTGCCCGTCGATGCCGGCTACATCGTCCCGCTGCTGCCGCTGCTCAAGTGGGCCCACGCCGACGCCACCCGCGACGTGGGCATCGACGTGGTGCTGGCCGAGCTGATCGCAGGGCTCGCCCATTGCGGGGTCCCGGTGGCCCGGGCGAACCTGACCCTACCGACCCTGCACCCGCAGTTCGCCGCAGCGTCGGCGATCTGGCGTGACAACGGCGCACACGAATTCCACCAGCGTCGATGGACCGGCATGGCGTCCCAGGCATTTCAGGAGTCCCCCGTCAAGTCTCTCCTGGCGGGCACCGAGACCCAGGTCCACCAGAGCCTCGAGACCCAGGGCCAGCTGCCCTGGCCGGTGCTCGACGACTTCAGGTCCCAGGGCTTCACCGACTACCTGGGTCTGTCGATCCCCGGGGACCACACCCCCAACCTGTTGACCCTCACGACCCGGGCACCGGGCGGGTTCCAGCCGGAGCACCTGCGGGTGCTGGAGCTGGTGGTGCAGGCGCTGCGGCCCACCCTCCAGCTGCACGTGCTGCGGACCATCGCCCGGAACATCTGCCAGACCTACATCGGGCCTGTCACCGGCCCGCTGGTCCTGAGCGGGGCGATCCGACGGGGCAGCGTGGAGTCCCTGGACGCCGTCGTCTGGTTCTGTGCCCTGCGCGGCTTCACGGCGCTCTCGGAGGCCCTTGGATCCCAGGAGATGGTCACGCTGCTCAACGCCTTCTTCGGCGCGATCACCGCCAGCATCGAGGACCACCAAGGCGAGATCCTCAAGTTCATCGGCGACGCCGCCCTGGCGATCTTCCCGGTTCGGCGACCCCAGGACCTGCCGGCCGCCTGCACCCAGGCCCTGGGCGCCGCTCGCCAGGCCATCGACGGAATCGAGGCGCTCAATGACAGGCGCCGAGAGGCCGGCCAGCGCCGGCTGGAATTCGGCATCGGCCTGAACGTGGGCGAGGTGAGCTACGGCAACATCGGGGGAGCGGATCGACTGGACTTCACCGTGATCGGTCCGGCCGTGAACCTGGCCTCCCGCCTGGAGGGGCTCTGCGCCTCGCTGGATGAGCCGTTGGTCGCGAGCGAGCACTTCGCTGCAGCCCTGCCGGGCAGCTTGCGGTCGCTGGGCCTGCACAGCTTCAAGGGCGTGCGGGACCCGGTCGCGGTCTTCGGTCTGGTCTGATCGGCCGGATCATCGAAGTGGATCGGCCAACGACTGAACAGGACCCAGCCCGACGCGGTAGCATGGCCCATGGCCGAGTCGAACCGCCGCCCCCGCTTCGCCGCCGTCTCGGGCGTCGCCCGCACGTCCCGTCAGCTCATCCTGGAGCTGCGGGAGCGCGAGCTCGGGTGGCTGGTGCCCCTGGTCTTCCTGCTCCTGTGCCTGGGGGTCCTGTTGACCCTGCTGGCCGCGGCAGGCCCGATCGCACCATTCCTCTACCCGCTGCTCTGATCGCCGCGGGACTCGTCGGGGGCTGTGGCAGCACAGAGACCCCTGCCGCGCCCGCCGCGCCTACGGTCGCCGCCTGTCCCACCGGCATGGTCCAGGTCCAGGGCGCGGGCGGTGCCTTCTGCATGAGCGCCTATGAGGTCCGCATCCTGGGGCACCCCGGGGCCCTGGACCAGGGCCCCGACCACCCGGACGGTTCGACCCGCGGGCCCGTGCTGTCCGCGCCGGGCGCCACGCCGTCGACCGTCAGCTGGTACCAGGCCTGGGCGGCCTGTGACGCCGTGGGCCACCACCTGTGCACCAGCCAGGAGTGGGAAGACGCCTGCGATGGCCAGCCAGGAGCTGGGGGCAGGGACTTCGGCACCCTGGACGGGCAGCTCGTGTCTGGGCGTTGCGCCGCCCCCACCCCCCAAGACGGCGCCCGGCCCAAGCTGCAGCTGACCGGCGCCCTGACGGACTGCCGCACCCCGGACGGGGTCTACGACCTGACGGGCAACCTGTGGGAGTGGGCCGATCCAGGCCAGGTCGACGCCGACGGGCTGCCCATCACCGACAAGCGCGGCGGCGGCTACTACACCGGACACGCCCTGAAGTGTCGCGAGGGCACCCGGCCCGGCAGCTCGCACCCGCCTGGGTTCCGAGGCAGCATCGGCTTTCGCTGCTGCGTCGGGCTGGAATAGCCGGGCCGCGGGAGTCGCCAGGATCCGGTAGGCTCCCGCCATGCTCCTGTTCCTGCTGGCCTGTGGTGGCGACGACACCACGACCCCCACCGCGACCGACTCCGCCACAGCCACAACCGCCACCACGGACACCGAGGACACCGGTCCCTTCGACCTGGACCAGGACGGCAGCTGGGCCCGCGACGACTGCGACGACCTGGACGACCGGCGCTACCCCGGCGCCGAGGAGATCTGGGACGGCGTCGACAACGACTGCGACGCGCTGGTCGACGGTGACGGGGTGTACTCGGGCACGGTGACCGCGAGCGCGTCCACCGTCTACGAAGGCCAGGAGCGCACCGGCACGTTCACCTGCACGTCGAGCATGGTGCGAGACACCGGGGTGCTGGCCTACACCGTCACCTGCCCCGTCACCCACGACGACCCCGACGAAGAGGCCGTGCTGCTGCTCATCATGGGCACCGAGCTCGAGCTCACCATCGCCGCCGGCTACGAGGACATCAGTGACACCCTGTGGTCGGGCCGGACCACCATCACGGCCCAGGCCGGCTGGGACACGACCGGCGACGCCCAGCTGGCGTGGACCGACACGGCGAGCGCCCGGTTCTCGTTCACGCTCAACGCCGCCCAGCTGGGCATGAACGGCTCGGGCACGCTCACCCGTTAGCGGAGTCCATCTCGGCGCGGCGCTGCTCCCAGTGGTCGACCAGCCCGTGGATGTAGCCCTCGAGAGTGCGCGATGGGAACAGGCCCACCTGGCGGCAGTGGTCGAGCTTCCAGGTGAGCGAGGTCGACGGGTTGTCGCTGGCCCACTCGGGGCCCTTGTGACCCCACGGGATCACGCAGCAGTCGGCGTGGGTGGCGCCGTCGTGCTTGCGGTAGCGCACCACCGGGCCCTCGAAGCCTTGGACCGGAGACCCGTAGCCGTCCATGTGCTGCTTCTGGAAGGTCGACGCCAGCTGGCGAAAGGACCCAAAGGGCGGCAACACCGCATCCGTGGAGACCAGCTCCAGGAGCACCGTGCTGGTGGACAGCTCGGGTGGCACGAAGCCGTCCTTTTCGAGCTCGCCCAGCACGTTGATGTAGACCACGTTGTCCTGGTTGGGCAGGGCCTTGTTCGCAGCGACTGAAGCAGGAGTGTTGTAGTCCGCGTAGATCTGGTCCCAGTCGCCGCCCTGCTCCTGGATGTAGGCGAGCGCGCCCTTGAAGTCGTCGGCCAGCTCGGCGTGCACCTCGCGGGCCCGGCCCAGGGCATTGCGAATGGCCTGGCGGACGTCGTCGGGCAGGAACATGCGCCCGATGGTCTTGATCAGCTCCTTGAGGCTGCGCGTGCCCTCCTCGACGGCTTGGTCGACCCGGCCCTCGATCATGTTCATCAGCGAGTCCGGGTCCTCCTCGCCCATCGCCAGGTGGAAGTCCGCCAGCCACTGCCCGGTCTGGGGCGTGGCGATGGTGGTGCAGACCCGCGTGTTCTCGGGGAACTCGCAAGCGACGGCTCGGACGATCCAGCCGCCCCGAGAGTGCCCGATGAGGATCAGCGGTCGGCCTGCTTCGACGTGGGGCCGGACCTGCTCGATGGCCTCCGTGGCGCATGCCTCCTGGCCGCCCAGCGGCGGCTGCTTGAGGATCAGGGTCTCGTACCCCCGCTCCTCGAGCGCCGACGGCCAGAAGCGCCAGTAGCCCAGCACACCGCCCTCGAAGTTGTCCGCAGCGGACTCCAGCTCGTCACGGGCAAAGCCAAAGATGGGCCAGACACCAGCACAGAGGACGACGAGTTCGGGCTTCTTGTCCGACATGGGGCTGCCTCGGGAGGGGGGGCCCGACTCTACTTCAGTCGGCGGCGACCGGGCGCTGGTGTTCCGGCAAGCGGCCGGCGATCACCTGCCGCACGGCCTCGGCGTGCTCGGCCACCTGGTCCTGGCGCCACCGGCTGGTGTCGATGGGGTCGAGCACCTGCACGTGCAGGGTGCCGGGCCGGAAGTCCAAGGTGCGGGCGGGCCATCGAGCGGGCGCATCCAGGATGACGATGGGCACCACCGGGAGTCGGGTCGCCAGCGCCAGGTGCACGAAGCCCTTCTTGAACCGCTTGAGGGTGCCGTCCGGGCTGCGCGTGCCCTCGGGCCAGATCCATGCCCCCAGGCGGTGCGCCTGCATCTGGCGGGCGACCTCGTCCATCGCGGCGATCGTGCGGGACTTGTCGCTGCGATCGATGAGCAGGTGCCCACTCAGCAGGTAGGCCTGGCCCAGGAAGGGCACCCTGACCATCTCCTTCTTGGCGATGGCAGGCA
>Ga0209992_10000204_pt1 | contig 83779 bp, 61 predicted proteins | sample 2SBtaG_2_FD_182564 | JGI IMG/M metagenome (GOLD analysis project Ga0209992, IMG submission 182564) | Deep subsurface microbial communities from Kolumbo volcano to uncover new lineages of life (NeLLi) - 2SBTROV12_ACTIVE470 metaG (SPAdes)... | ecosystem: Environmental > Aquatic > Marine >... | reverse complement strand
ATGATCTGCAAATGCAAAGTGACTTCTACTCAGATAAAAACCACCGTGATCTAAGCGCGATGCTGCGAGAGATAGAGCAGCCAGAACGATTACAGCGTTTGATTAAAGTGCAAGAAAACAAGCTATCACATCGTTTAGTTAGGCAAGCTGAATTAATGAAAATTGCATTAAGTGCTGACTCGCAGAGTCACTGTGATATGAGTTTTATCGGTAAAGACTTAGCTAAGCTGATCACTGATGTACAGCTTGCTGAAGCCCTCGAAAACAGTTTAGAACAGATCTGCACCTTGGCAGAACAAGCTATTCAAGATGCAGGAACACAACCTGATGTAATTTATCTAACGGGCGGCAGTGCGCAATCACCCTTATTAAAGGCGGCACTAAAACAGCGGTTGGGTGATATCAAGATGTTGAGCGGCGATAACTTTGGTAGTGTTACCGCCGGTTTAACTAAATGGGCAGAAAAGCTATTTAGATAAAGACTTTTAAATGTTTAAGTGTTTAGTCGCGTTGCCAAATACTTGTCGTAATCAGGTAAAGCGCGACTAAACTCCGTAGTCATCAAAGATGAATGCAGCAGCATATCGGCGGTTGCTTCATTACATGCTACTGGAATATTCCACACAGCAGCTAAACGTAGCAGTGCTTTAACATCTGGATCGTGCGGCTGTGAAGCCAGTGGGTCCCAGAAAAATACCAGCATATGGATTTGATGCTCGGCTATTTTCGCACCAAGCTGTTGATCGCCACCCATAGGGCCGCTAAGTAGTTTATTGACGCAAAGGCCAGTTGCCTGCTCAATAACATTACCTGTTGTGCCTGTAGCAGAAAGCGTATGACGCTCAAGGGTATTCTTATGGGCTAAACACCAGGCTTTTAAGGCGTCTTTTTTACCATCGTGAGCAACCAGTGCTATGTGCTTATTTGCTGGAATTTTCTGAACCTTGGTTTCCATGCTCATTTCTCTTATTTAATTTTTAGAATAACAAGTTAATCGCAAGAGCGATAAAAATAAAGCCCGAAAAACGGTCGATCCAAATAGGGGCGCTTGGGTGCTGCCTAAAATAGCCAGCGATTTTGTCTCCACTGTAAATGTAGGCACAATCTATTGGGAAAGCCAAAATAGGATAAAGCAAACCAAAAATTGCCAGTTGCAAAGTGGTTGAAGAGAGTGTTGGGTCGACAAACTGCGGAATAAAAGCAATGAAGAATAACGCCACTTTAGGGTTAAGTACTTCGGTCATCATGGCTTGAACAAATACATTGCCTTGTTTTTTGGTGGTCACATGGGGTTTATCTTCAGAATCAATTTGCTTTTTAAACGTATCTTTGAGGGTCACAAAACCCAAATAACATAAATAGGTTGCGCCTAGGTATTGCACCGTCGCATAGGCCGCCTCAGAGGCTTTTAAAATGGCCGACAGTCCTACTACAGCAAAAATGGTGTGAATAACCCCACCGGCTGCAAACCCTAGCGCACTTTGCATACCAGCCTTACGACCATGGGTAAAAGTTTGTGCCATTAAGAATGCATTTGAAGGACCTGGTGCGACGGCAATAACCGCGCTGGCAATTAAAAAAGAAATGACGGATTCAGGGTTGAGCATCGCACTTATATTATTGTTGTTATTGAGTGGGGCAGAGTATAAGCGGGTTTGAATAAAATATACAGAGGTAAACAAAAGCGGGCACAAAGCCCGCTTAAAAAATGGTTGGTTAGGATACTACAGTCTGAGTGCTTGAACAGGCTGAAGTAGTACCTTGTTCTGCTTAGTAAAATAAATGAAACTATTACTACAGCAAGCGCTATTTCTGTAATATGTTAAGTATGTCTTATAGATATGACACTTTTAAGATTGAAGTCATAATTAAATTAGCTTTTATCGGCAGAATAATAAAGATGGGTCTTTGAAGACTTTAGAAGGCCGATATAAATTAGACAAGTGACTAAGTGAATACCAACTTGAAAAGGCGCACTAAAACAAAATTGTTGTGTTAATACAGCAAGCACTGCAGCGCCAGACATCTGCATCACACCAATGAGCGCAGAGGCGGTGCCTGCTTGTTGTGCAAAGCCACCAAGTGCTTTACCTGCTGCAGATCCTAATGTAAATGCAAATCCGATAGAGGCAATATACATTGGCAACATAAATGCAGCTGGTTCAGCGATATAGCTAAACGCCATCATAAGAAGGCCACCAAGCGTTAGTAGTAATAAGCCAAAAATTAGACTCTGCTTGGGGGCATTTTGAATGTATGTTGGGGCGATAAAGCTGGCTGCAATGCTGATTATGGCATTCACAGTAAACCAAATCGTAAACTCAGAAATATCTTTATTTAGTTGGGTCATAACCCATTCAGGCGCTGTAGTGACAAACACCAACATAGCTGACATGGCGACCATAGTAATAGATGCATTAAACATAAACTCACTACTTGCAAGCATAGGTCTAAAACGCCTTAAATCTAATATATGACCGGAATAAATTGTATCTTTAGGACGCGTTTCAGGACACAAAAAAAACATTAAAATAACACCAAGTACTGCAAAGATAACTAAAAAGATAAAATTACTTTGCCAGCCAAATTGTACCGTTAACCATGCACCTAAAATAGGCGCCAATGCCGGTATAAAGCACACTATACCATTGAGGTAAGTGATCATCTTACCACTGCCTTTATGACCAAACAGATCTCTGACAATGGCAAAAGCAGTCACAAAAGTCGCACATGCGCCAAGCCCTTGCAATGCTCGGGCAGCCATGACCACGTGCCAATCATTGGTGTTCGCTGAAAGCAAGCCACCTAACGCAAATAATGAGATACCACACAATGAGATGGGTCTTCGGCCATATTTATCGGCAAGTGGGCCGGCAATAAGTTGTCCTAAGCCGACAGTGAGCATATAAATGCCAACGGTTTGCTGAATGTGTGCATTGCTTACCGCTAAGCCTGACTGCATGGCAGGAAATGCAGGTAAATACAAATCAATACCAAGTGGACAGAAAATAACAAGTAAAATAAGAATAAAGACACTGAGCTTTGGGTTAACTTGAGGTTCAGACATGCGCTCTCCTAAATAAGGACGCGTATTGTAACGCTCTGACATGAAAACGACAGGACTTAATACCGAGAAACGATAATATATTTTCATTCATGGCTTTTTACTTCAGGTTATATTCAATTTAAACTTGATGAAAACTGGTCTGATGAGTTATGTTTGCTAATCAAAATAACAATAACTGGAGCAAATATGGCTGCATCATTGGTGGGTATTTACAAAAGCGTTCGTTGGTTACCATTCGGTAACTGGCTGTTTAGTAAAGCTGTGTGTATTAAGGCCCCTTACTTTGGCTCTATTAAGCCGATTATTACGCATTTAGAAGCGGGAAAATGTGTTGCAGTAATAAAGAAACGCCGCTCGATTCAAAATCATATTGGTACTATTCATGCTATAGCACAGTGTAATCTCGCTGAGTTAGTGGCTGGTGTCATGACAGATGCAACCGTCCCTGTTAAAACCCACCGTTGGATCCCAAAGGGAATGACAGTGCAATATTTAAAAAAGGCAGATGGTATTTTAACTGCTGAAGCAAAGGTTGAACTGCCGAGAGTGTGGCAGAATAAAGAAGACTTGATTGTGCCTGTAGAAGTATTTGATCAGCACAAAAACAAAGTCTTTCATGCTGATATCACTATGTATATTACTGAGCGTTAGCCTGCTCTTTGATAGGTGTGATATTGTCGGGAGCTTGCTTATGAGTAAGCTTACCTTCTAAATGCGCACCACCATCTATAGTCAAAGTATCATGGGCGACATCACCATGCACTTTTGCTGTTATTTCTAAATGCACTGACTGGGCGTCAATGTTACCGTTAATAGTCCCTTTGATTTGTACTTTTTCAGCTGTAATATTACCGTTCACTTCACCATGTTGACCCACGATGAGTATAGATACCTTTAAATCACCTGTTACTTTACCATCTACTTGTAGTTCCCCATCACAGTCTATCTGTCCAGTGACATGGGTGTTGGGTGAAATTAAGGCGGGTAAACTTGCGCTGCTGTTATTTTTAAATTTATTGAACACGAGATAGTACCTTAGCCAGTTTTATCGGATTGATATGCTTACCATTTTGTAAGACCTCATAGTGTAAATGAGTGCTGGTACTTCTACCAGTACTTCCCATCAAAGCAATCACATCAGATTTCTCTACTTTTTGGCCTTTCTTAACCTTAATGGTATGAAGGTGACCAAAACGCGTAACTAAGCCATTGGCATGTTCAATTTCCACGAACTTCCCATAGCCGCCATTCTTGCCGGCTTTTGTCACAGTGCCAGTTGCGGGCGCATGAATGTCTGTTTTATGCCAGCCAGCGAGATCGACGCCTTTGTGCATGGCTCTGCGGCCTGTAATAGGGTCTTTGCGATAGCCAAATTGGCTTGATACATAAAATTTTTCTTGTTTTACCGGCATGCTATCTGGTAGCAAAGTGATCATTTGCTCAAGCTCGTTGAGTTCAACCAGCTTATCTATCACGCTTAAGTAATCAGAAGTAATATATTGTGTGTCGAGCTGGTGATAAGGGCCACCTTGCGCGACTGATGAAACATCTAATTGCTTGTCTAAACCAATTTCATCGAGATGTGTGTGTAACTCACTTGTTCTTTTAGTGATGCTATTGTCAATGTGGTTGAGTAATGACGTTTGCTTATCGGTTAAGTTTTTTGACTGTTCTTTAAACTCATTTGTTTGAATGGTTTGCTCTGTTGACGTTGCAGGCGTAGCGACACTTTCTGGTAAGGCCTCGACTAAGCCCTCTAACAAGTTTTGTTGTTGAGAGAGGTCTTTAAGTGTTTTTGCTTGCTCAGCTAATTTTTGCTCTAATTGTTGTTTTTCTCGCTGCCAATTTGATTCGGCTGCTAAACGTTGCTTTTCTAACGTTTGTATTTGGTTTTGTTGTTGTAAATAGCCATAAGAGCTTACACTAACCCAGCAAACCGCACTTACAGCGATGCATAACAAGCTCACTTGCAGAGTGCTAGTTAGGTTAAACATACTTACGTCACCATTTTGACGAAGTAACAATTGTTTTGGTTTAAATGTGCTTTTTGCTAGGTGACTGATCTTGTTCAACATATTTCTTAATAACCTGTTAACAACTGACTACATTAACAATATTTATGCAAAAATCCAGCTTAAAAACACAAAAAAAGACGCGCTTTATGCACGTCTTTGATTTAAATGATGTTTTTTATTGAGTTCTTGCAGTTTATCTTGCAGGTAAAACTGTGCCTTCAACTGAACCAAAACCAATGCGGTTAAAGCCGTCTGCTTCACACCAACCGCGCATGATGACCTTGTCACCATCTTCTAAGAACTTACGCTCTTCACCGTTGTTAAGTGTGATGGTTTCTTTACCGCCACGAGATAATTCAAGCATTGAACCTGCTTCTTCATGCTCAGGACCAGACTGTGTACCAGAACCCAACATGTCACCAGGAATAAAGTTACAGCCATTTACTGTGTGGTGTGTCACCATTTGTGCCACAGTCCAGTAGCTATGTTTGAAGCTTGATTCAGAAAGCTTGCTCGGTGTAGCACCTTCAGAGCGCATTTTTTCAGATTCCAGTAATACATCCATTTGAATGTCGAATGCGCCAGCTTCACGGTTGTGTGAAGACTCAAGGTAGTCTAGTGGCTGAGGATCATTTTCATCACGATGCCACTGTGTACGATATGGTGCTAGCGCTTCAGTTGTTACAACCCAAGGTGAAACTGTAGATGCGAAGTTTTTAGCAAGGAAGGGACCTAATGGTTGGTATTCCCATGCTTGTAAGTCACGTGCAGACCAGTCATTAAATAGACAGAAACCGAATACGTGATCTTCAGCATCTTCAATGCTAATTGCATCGCCAAGCTCATTGCCTTTACCAAGGTAAATACCTAGCTCTAATTCATAGTCCATGCGTTTTGCAGGGCCAAATGATGGTACATCTGCGTCAGGGGCTTTAGTTTGACCTTTAGGTCGTGGGAAGCTTTGACCAGATACATCAATAGAAGATGCACGACCGTGGTAACCAATTGGTACCCATTTGTAGTTAGGTAGAAGTGGGTTATCAGGGCGGAATAAGCTACCTACTGCAGTTGCGTGGTAGATTGACGTGTAGAAATCTGTGTAGTCACCGATGTGACAAGGTAGTGCATATTCTACATCATCTTGTGCAACTAAAGCAGACTCGAGTGCACCTTGATGCTCAGAACCTTCACGAAGTGCTTCCGACAGTGCTAAACGTAGTGCAGACCAGTGTGCTTTGCCCATGCCCATAAATTCGTTAAGTGCTGGTGCATTAGCTGCTTCAACCGCTTCTTGTGCTTCATCAGAGAAAATACCAGTAGCCGCAACTACAGCTAAATCTAGAACTTGGTCGCCGATAGCAACACCACCGCGAAACTCTTCAGATGAGTCTTTACGACGGAAAGAAGCGAATGGTAGGTTTTGTATTGGGAAGTCATTACCCGCAACGTTTGCGCTGCTTACCCAGCTTTTTAAATTAATATCGTGCGTTTCATTAATAAAAGACATGGTCTTTCCTTTTGAATTAATAGGCTAAGTCTAAATATGGAGATTCAACAAAGTAAATCAAGCTTGAGTAACAACTTAGCTTTAAAAACTATAAAAGCAGCTACGTTTATAACGCCAGCTGCTTTTAATTTATTCAGCTTATCTAAAATTAGATAACACCACGGCGCTCTTGGTCACGCTCGATTGATTCGAAAAGCGCTTGGAAGTTACCTTCACCGAAACCGCCGTCATCAACACGTTGGATCATCTCAATGAAGATAGGACCGAATAGGTTCTTAGTGAAAATCTGTAGCAGATAACAGTTTTCGCTTTGGCTATCTACTAAGATTTGATGGTCTTTGATCTTTTGCTTATCTTCAGCAACCCAAGGAACACGGTCGAAAATAGTGTCGTAATAGTGGTCAACGATATCTAGCGTTGCGATGTTGGTTTTGTCTAGTCTGTCTAGTGAACCAACAAGATCATTTGTTAAGAACGCAAGATGCTGAACACCTGGACCATTGTACTCGTCTAAGTACTCGTCGATTTGGTTGTTGTTGTCGTCTTTACCTTCGTTGATTGGAATAGAGAAAGTACCACAAGGCGACTTAAGCGCGTAAGAAAGTAGTGCCGTCTTTTGGCCTTTGATGTCGAAGTAACGCACTTCTTCGAAACCGAATACGCCTTTGTAGAAGTTAGCCCAAGTTTCCATTGTACCCTTGTAAACATTGTTTGTTAGGTGGTCGATGCGGATGAAACCTTTATCTTCAACAATGTTTTGCTCAGCTAGGTCTTCAAAATCATTTTCAAAAATTGAGCCTTTATCACCGAATACGTCGATGAAGTAAATTAAGCTGTCGCCAATACCGTAAATTGCAGGGTATGGTAGGTCTTTGTTTACTGAATCTGTTGCAGGTTTAGCACCACGCTCTACAGCAATATCAAACGCTTTTTGAGCGTCTTCTACACGCCAGCCCATTGAGCAAATCGCAGGACCATGTGACTTAGCGAACTCAGCAGAGAAACCGCCACGCTCGTTGTTTAGTAAGAAATGGATCTCGTTCTGGTTGTAATGAACGATATCTTTACCTTTAAACTTTTTAAGTTTAGAGAAACCAAAATCAGCAAAGATTTTGTCCATGTAATCTGCATCTGGGGTTGCGTATTCAGTAAATTCGATACCAACCAAACCTAGTGGGTTTTTTACTTCACTCATTGTCATACTCCGCAATTAAGCACAATTTGGGTTGCTTGTTAGATTTGTTGTTGAAATGAATCATTAATCAAAAATCGCAGAAGGGGAAGGCAGAGCAGTGATATTGTCAGGAGGGTATTTGTAAATATAAAAACACACAGTGATAACGACTTTACTGAAATTTGACTTTTAGATGGGGTGAAATGCTCAGTGAAGTTGAGTTATAGAAGAAACCTAGACAATAACTTCTTAAAAAATTAAATTGATGGTGGTTAAATGTTTGAAATTAAATGCTTTTATTGTGTTTTTTATTTTGGTGAACAATAATTTTTTTGGCTCAAATTATGCCTCATTTATTATGAAAGAATCAGGTAGTTGTAAAGATTTTAATACAGATGGTGGTGGAGTATAAAAAAAGCCGCGAAAGCGGCTTTTTTTATTCGGAGCAACTATTGCTTTGAACCTGATACTTCAAGCTCTTCACTTAGATAATGCTCTTGTGTGTGTGGTTCATGGTTACCCTCTGCGCCATGCATCCAGTCAACCAAACGGTCACTTAGGAAGTACATTAATGCTGCAGAGATTAAACCTGTTGCGCCTAGACCTATAAAAATGCCCATGGCATTTTCCATCGCTGCTTCACCTTCACCAATGAATGCACCTACGAATGCAGCAATTTTGTTTGCAACTGCAGTACATAGGAACCAGATACCCATAAGCAGTGATGCGAGACGAAGTGGTGCAAGCTTACTTACCATCGAAAGACCAATTGGTGACAAGCATAGCTCACCCAGCGTATGGAATAAATAGAAAAGTACTAACCAAATCATGCTGATTTGTAGTGCGTTTTGACCATCACCACCTTCAGTTGCAAGAGCTAGCATCATTGTGAAAAAGCCAAGTGCTAAGAAAACTAGGCCAATGGCAAACTTCACCGGCGAGTTTGGCTCTTTGTTATCAAGCTTAAGCCAGATCATAGCTACAACCGGTGCAAATATAATAATGAAGATAGAGTTGAGAGATTGGAACCAAGATGCAGGGATCTCAAAACCCATCAGCATACGGTCTGTGTAATCATTGGCAAAAATATTCATTAAACCGCCAGCTTGCTCGAAGCCCATCCAGAAAATGATACTGAATACACTCATTGTGAAGATTACTTTAATGCGATCTTTTTCAACTTTAGTTAAAGGTTCTTTAGTACCTGAGTCAGATTGTTGTTGAGACAATTTAGCAGCAGGCACTACACCTATGTCACCTAAGTATTTTTTACTTAGAATCATCTGCATCGCAACTGAGATAACCATACCGACACCTGCTGCGATGAAACCAGCCTGCCAGTTAATTACTGCTGCGACGTAACCGGCGATAAGTGGACCTAATGCACCACCTAAGTTAATACCCATGTAGAAAATAGTGAATGCACTGTCACGGCGTTTATCTCCTTCTTGATATAAGTCTCCAACCATAGTAGAGATATTTGGCTTGAATAAACCGTTACCAACGCAAAGTAAAGTTAAACCAATATAGAAAACATTTTCTTCAATGCCACTTACCATCGCATGAGGAATACCCATGGTAAAGTGACCTGCCGCCATTAAAATACCACCGATGATAATTGCTTTTCGCTGACCTAAAACATTATCAGCTAACCAACCTCCGAATAATGGTGTCAGGTAAACCGCCATGGTAAATGAACCGTAAAGGCTTAGTGCATCGGCGTTGCTCCAGCCGAAGCCGCCGTCTTGCGCCATGGCAACAAGATATAAAACTAAGATGGCACGCATGCCGTAGTAACCAAATCGTTCCCACATTTCTGTGCCGAATAGCAGGAATAGTCCCTTAGGGTGTCCTAAAAACTCACCTGCCTTAGGTAATGTGCTCATATTTCTTCCTAAATTATCAAAATGTGTTGTGTGGCCTAGTTATAGTTATGCACTGAGTGCTTGTAGTGACGTGTGGCCAAACGTCTAATTGCAATTTCATTAAAGCGATGTATTGTTAATGTGTACATTGCTTTAATGAAATTGATACAACTTTAAACAGGTACATTCGCATTTTCCTGCGTAAGTATGCACTGCAACGCTTGAGTATACCGAGCGCCAGCCGTTAGGGGAAGTCTGACAAGACAAACCAAGTGCTGTATAAGATCAAGCTGAGGGTTAATGTTTAAGATAATTACAAATCTTGTTGATCATTCTTTGACGTGAGCCACCCTGGCTTTTGACTTCGGTTCAGAGTTGCTAGCACTGAGATCGCTTTTTCTATTGTAATACGTTGGTCAGCAATATCTTGATAAACCTGTTGTGCCATTTTTTTGCGTTTAACTGCAGCGCCAGCATCTAAAAATGACTCAATAACTTGATTGAAGAAACCTCTAAATCTACTTTTAGGTTGTTCCTCGTCATCTTGATTACCTCCAGTTTTAGCGGTGGCGACTTTTTCTTGAATATACTTAATCTCCGCTTGGCTAAATTCATTTTGCGCATGTTCTGAATGTGTAATGTCTTTTATGGCCAACTTTAAATAGTCAATTTCAATAGCACTGAAATTAGGTTGCTGAGCGAGGTTTAAAAGTAGCTTTCTAAATTCAGATTGTTTGGTAGTCGAAGACTTAAGAGTTTCACAAATGTGATATATTTTCTGCCATTGCTGCCACATGTAAACGTAGTTAAGGCCTGCACCTTTGATATTTTGCATACCTACGATTAGTTGATGTTGATTTTTCATCGCTAAATTGGCGATATGACTCGTTAGCTGGTCAGGTTTTACGTAAGCGTTTTCTACTAATACGATTTTGCTTGAAACGATGATCTGCACAGTTTCCTTTAATAGCTCTGTATGATTAGCTAAATCATCTATTTCTAAAAGCGAATTAGCCATTTGCCAGTTTTCGTATTGAGTGACAATTTTTTGTATATGATCCTCATCGTTTAACAATCTGGCTTTTAACACAGCTGTCAAAGTTTCTAGAGAGGTAATATCCGTTGTCTGTAGCGGTATGTCTAATGTGTGGTTAATTTTCTCAAGCCAAGTCTGAGGGCTATAAAGTACATTAAACTGGTTAAAAAAAGCTTTTAGGTCGTTAATGTCATTATTTTCCAGTAAAGTCTCAAGGCGCTCGTCAATGGCATGCTGTAAATATGAATTAAAACCGTCCACGTTGGTGCCTATTACGACTAAGTAGTCAAAGCGTAAATCTTCCGCCAAGATTTGTGCAAATACCTTCGAACGAGCAATACGGTCATTGCGATTGTTTATTAATGCAATGGTTTGAATATGGGGTTGATCGTTTAAATCAAATAGCTCCAAACGTTTCCAATTTTCAATGGTCGCAAGCCGCTCATTGGCTGACATGCTGTTTACAAAAGATTGGGAGATAGCGCCAATAGGGGCTGACTGAAAATGTTGTAAAACACCAATGTCTGGCACGATGCGCTCAGCGGTTTCTTTATATACATAGTCTTTTTCTATACCTATATACTGGGCCATTTTGCACACAAGTGCGATGTTATCGGGGTGCTCTTCATAGGGATATAAAGCTCGAATGTCAGGAGTTATTTGATAGCCATCTCCCCAATGAGTTTGAATTAAAGTTGTGTGCTTGGCATCCGCGGCATCACTTAAAATCGGCATCATCGATTGTTCAGCAGTAAACACTTGTGTGTTACTCCCTATAAACGCAGACATTTCTTTGGCAACATCAATGCCTGTTGGACCCAGAATATCTTCATGATCAGGATAAGCGTTAGTAATGGTGGCAAAGTTATCTTTCATCCAGCGGCGAAGAATTCTTACATATCTTGGGGTTAAACCCATACATTCCCATAAAAACACATCGGCTTTGGTTTTTCTGGCAAAATCGAGTACGTCACTTTGCTCCCAGATGCTGGCCTTATCGAAAGGTCTGAATAGTGGAACTTCGTACTGCTCTCCGCTGCTCTTACCATAAATCATCATGGCTTCGCATCCTGTGGTTTTGGCGATAACACGTAAATCTAAGCTACTGAACAATGCGGCCTTTAATCGCTCAGTACCTGATTTTCCACGCGTTCCCCAACCACCTATGCTGACAGGGATTGCCTTGCGGTTTCGCTTTATTTTTTTGCTGACATGGATGTGGCGACCCCAAAAATAAGTTATGAAGCCGATGACGAAAAAGACCAACTGTGAAATTGAATTTTGATAAATGGAATACAAGTACTCTTTAAAGCTAAACCAGATATTAAGTAGCACAGGTGTCAATGCAGTTTTACTGTAAAGCTTTGTAATACCTTGCTCTACAGGAAATGACGCACCGAGTACATCTCCGTAAGCATTAAATTTTATTTTGAAACCGAGTTCTCTTAAAGTTGAAATGAATTTCTTTTGTTCTAGTTCATTGCCTTTTCTTAAGCTATCAAGCTGCTCAAAATGAATTGAGATGTACCAATATGCTTTAATTCGTTTGATGAGTGTCACAGGACGGTGTATTTCTAAAATCCCATCAGGGGTGTAGCTAAAAGCTGGTTCTTTGGTTCTATCTTGGCTGAGCACCGACAATAGGTAATCTAGCAAGGGTAAGTGTGGCCTTGCTGAGTGTTCAGTTAAATTATACAGCGCCTCACCAGGGACGTTTGTTTCACTAATTTCAGCGACGCTACAACTGGCAACATGCAATTCCGCTGAGGGTTTTTTTGTTTGCGTGTGGTTAAAACTCTGACGTTTATCTGTACTGGGACTAAAGAACTCATGCCAGAACCGCCAAAAGCGTCGACCTCGTCGATAGCCAGGTATAATTTGCCAGTGCTTCTTCGTGACTCTGCCACTAAATGCTTCTGCATTTTGTGCTTTAAAGCTTAAAGCTCGGCCTAGGGTGTGACGATCAACACCCTTTGAGAGCATAATGCTTTGTGTCTGTGCAAGTTGTTCGTCAATATTTGCCAGTAAAGTTTGCTGACTAAAACTGACTAACTGCTCTCTAGCCCTCGTTATATGCCTTTTTAATGCAATATGAGACTCTTTTTTGAGCGCAGTATTAAGAACATGAATAAATTGCTGAAAAATTTCTTCAGGTTTATCAGATTGCAGCTGCAAATTGAGCATCACACGGGCACTATTTTCGATATTAAGCCGTTTTACTTCGAAAGGAAGTGGTTTTTGAAGTACTTGTTGCCAAAGTTTAAATATAAAGGCATCTTCGGCATATTGAGATTGTGTAAATTGTTTTACTAAGGTAAATAACACAGCGCCACAGGTCTCTTCCTCTAATCTTCTTTCAAGCAATATTTTTGTTTGTTCCAAGTCAATGGTATTTAATTGCTCAATCAAAGCCTGTCTAACACGTGGGTAAGGGTGTTCACTTAGGCTATTTAATAAGTCTATTTCTTTACTAGTTAGCTTTGGTTGTTTGGCAATTATTCGCGGCAGTGCAGCAAGCACAAACAAACTGTCATTGTTTTTAGGTTTGTCAGGAAAGTCGATGACGGTTTCTTGTATTAATGCCCAAATATGTGCCCTGATAAAAGTAGGGCGCTGAACATATAAAATTTCAAGAATATCAATAACAGCTTGGTAAGGCGTGCTAGGTTCTTCGAGTAATCCAATTAACTCTGCAGCCAGCTCCTCATTGAGCTCTGGGTCGGCATGGCACTGATGAATGACCGCAACCTGATTTACTAAAGCACGAATAAGGCTATGTTTGATGTGAACACTGTGATTATTTTGCAGCATTTCCATAAAAAAGGGTTCAAGATCGAGCTTTTTCCAGTTGTCTAAAATTTCAACTTCATTGGCGCGTAAATGAGATTTTGTCAGAGAGCCAAGTTTACTAATTAAAAATTTAAGAGTTTGTTCAGTATCGGCAACTTGTCGTTGATAACGATCTATCACTGCACCATCATCAAACCAGCGTGATAGGGCTTGTTTGTCCTCTTTTAACTGCGCTTCAGAGGCACCCAGTTCTCGTGCATAACTCAGTATATGAAGCTCTTTTTCTGCACTAATATCTGCTTTTGCCAAGCGTTGCACAAATAATTGATATGACGCGTCTAGCTTTTGATTTTGTGCGTTTAGCTTTTCAATTTTGTGTTTTAAAAAGGCAATGGACTGAAGTTGTAACCAAGCTTGTAACGATTCGTTCTCTGGAATATTTCTAATCAACGGCCATTGTAAAAGCTCATTAATCAGATTCTGATATTTATGACGATAGAGCTTGAGCCAGAACGCTTCGATATTGGCGAATAAAATTAACTCAAGTTGCTGTCTTAGTTCATTATTAGTCATAAATGTCTTGTTCTAAAAAGTGCGTCAATTGGAGCGATTCAAAGAGGACTTCATCATGAGCAAATGGCCCAAACCCAGTATTTTGCAAGTTACCTAAGTTAATTTCTAGGCGTAGTGAGTGGTCTTTTCTAAACCAATCCTGTGTCCAGCTTAGTTTAATCCATCCAGCTGTATTGTCAGAAAAGTCAAATAGGGTTTGCCAACTTACTTGGGTTAAATATTGCCATGTGTTGTTAGGCCTATGTTGATCGGCAAACTTATATTGCGATGCACCTGCGAGGGTGAAAATATGCCCTTGGTAAAATTGCTGTAATTCGATATCAAAACCGAGACTGTCAAAAGACGTCCAATCTTCATTTGATGTTGAAGAAAAGCTAGCAGATAGTTGGTTATCTACCCAAGGTTGGTAGCGGTATTGATAAGCCAAACGCCAACCATGCATATGGTCTTCTCGATAAAAACTGAACATTGACGGGCTCATCTGTCTATCATCAATATACTCATCGGCAGTAATGCTAGTGTAGTAATAAAATGGTTGCCACCACCATTGGTGGCGGTGAATATTATCATCACGCCAAGTTTCACCAATTTTAAAGCTGATGTTAGAGCTCAAGTGACTTTCACTTATCTGTGTATCATTTTGCCAACGATTGTTAATTCTCGATTCACTAAACCAATGACTTTCTTCAGCAAGCCAGTTGTGTTGAGCATTGATAGAAAACGTTTCGTAGTTTTGATTATCGAGTGTGAACAACGATTCTAGCAAGTACCAATGTTGCTTATTTTTATTTCTAAGCCTTAGTCCAAAATCTGTATAGTGGCGAGCTGATGGGCTTTGTTCATTTTCGAAGATGCCTGCTCGGTTGTATCTAAGAAGTCCTTCAACATGGGTGAGGTTTTCATCAGTAGATAAAATATCGTCATAAAATGGCTTTTTCGATGGTTCATGAAAATAAATTGGTTTTTCAACGATTAAGGGCTCAATTGTCGGCGCAAAACTGGTTTTAGAACGATTAGGGTCAAGTTGCCATTTAAAGATTCGCGCTAAATGCGAAGCATCGGCTTGAACATTGATTTTTCCCGCCGGATAAAACCCGACCTGCTCTTCTCTTACTTGGTCTGTGAGGCGCTCAACCTTTATTAAACTATCTGAGTTCAGTTTTGCACTTATTTGCTGATTAGGTTCTGAAAAATAAAATAGTTGTCGTGTATCTAAGTTGGCATCTTGCCAACGCCCTTGTTGATAGGTTTGAATTTTCACACTGACCAGTTGAGAAATGAACGGATTCATCCAGCGCAGTGCAATTTGACCACTTGCAAGCTCGATATCTGTCAATGCTAACTCACTATTTTCATTACTCTCTATGCTCCAAAGCATATTGTTTTTGCTTGTAGAGACAAGAATATTGGCATAGTTAGTCTTTACTAACTCTGCCGCGGAAAAATCAAAAATGAGTTTAACTCTGTAGCCTACGAATTCTGATAGATCTAGGTTCAAAGTGTGATTTGGACGAATTAATAGTCCGTCTAGAAGTGGGTCTTGACTCGTATGACGGCTTATTTGCTCGGCAAAACTGCGCCGCGTTATGGCATTCATGTCAATTAATTGGGTGCCAGAATAATTCAAGTACTGTTCTATGGGTTGCCATGACCCGTAATGCTCAATACGATTCTTAAGTGAGTTCAAACTGCCAGAGAGTTTTATGTATTCAAGTTTGGCAAATAGCAAGTTGAACTCATAGTTGTTTAGAGTCTCATGGCTTAATCGATATAATGCATTTGTAAGTAAGGTTTTAATATCGATATCAGGCTGGTGGATTAGGTTAACAAATGGCTGCTCAAGAGAAAATGCCACAGCGTCGGATCTTAAATGTTCCTTAAACGACTGTGATTCAGGTAAAACCCGCAAACTTAAATACTGCTGTTGCTTACTACTTAGTGTGAGTTGCTCACCTTTATTTAGCGTGATGAGTGCCTCACTGGCCACGGACAGTTTAAGCTCATTGTCTTGAACTTGAGTTGTTGAAGCGACATCGGAAAATACAGGTAAAATGTATTGTGATGAGTGTGTGTCTAAATGCAGCCAGTGTTGTTGCTGTGTACCATGATGAACATAAGGTGTTCTGACTCTTAATTGTAATGTTAAATCTTGCTTAGCGTAAAGCTGTATTGGAGAGCCCTTTTGTAAAGAATAAGCACTGTAATCTGATATATCACCCTGTAAATTCACTGCGCCAAAATGTTTGATATCAAATGAAGTGGTCGTTAGCTTTTTCAAAGGCGTTAATTGTGCAATTCGATTTTCCATCCAGCTATGTAAAGCTGTGTCTGTAAAATTATGATCATCATGTTGTGACCACAGTGCTTGCAGGTTTTTTTGTTGCGCTAACAATAATTGTCTCATCAAATCATTGCAGCCAGCTAAAACATCAAATTTGTATGCACATAAACCTTGCAGTTTATAAATTTGTTTCGTTTCGAAGTAGCGGCTAAAGAGCGCATGTGCAGCATAATTACTGAGCAGTTGGCGTTCTGATCGCAGCAAGCTTTCTAAGTAGGCGTTGGCTATAGAGTCTCTTCCGAGCTTAGCCAATAAGTCAATGCGTACTTGCCAAGCATCCAGTGCAATGCTGGCAATATTGCTGTTTACTAAATCTTTCACCAAAAGCAAAGCTTTACTCGGCTCTGACAATGCTAAATTCATCACTTTTGAAATTAATTGATGGTCGTCTTCATATCGCCTCTTGTCGGCAGAAGAGTCCATAGGAAGGGGAAGGCTATTAATGTAAGCCTTTGCCTGAAGACTATTTTGTTGGTCGAGTAATGCTGCTAATGTTGGGCTTTTTTTCGATATTTTACCTTGCATTAAGTAAAGTAATGGGCTGTTTGGCAAGGTCAATAAGTCATCAACTTCAACGGCAATATTGATCGCTTGTTCATCGGCACTGAAGAGTTTTAAAGAATGTGATTGTAAGCTTACTGGAAGCACAATTCGGCTGAATGCTTGGCTTGGTGAAAATTGAATAATGTGTCTTTGATTATCGTATTCAGCGACTAAGTGGCCGCTATGCTCAGCTTGAACATAGAGAAATAACGAGTCTCTGATCCGCTGGAACTGGCTGATATCAAAACTTAGTGTGTCTTTTAGTTGATGGCTGACGAGTACCTTGTTTTGTGAAACAGAATAGAGTTGCTCGCTTGCAGCACGTAAACCAGACACTACTCTTTGTTTGCTATTGCTACTTTCTATAGGTAACCCTCGATTACTTACTTGCGCATTTCTTCGTGTCGAAATGGCGCTTACCAGATCTTGGTAACGTCTTTGTTCAAGCACGGAAGCGTCAGTAATTGAGAAGTGACTAATCGAAGATAAGTCTTGTTGTGAGTAAATTTTTACGAAGGCGTCATCTAAGTTAGCTGTCCAATAAGGGTTAAGCAACGCCTCAGTTTGTTTGTCTGGCGCATCAAGGTCGTAAATGCCGCGATGCATTTGTTCGATTTTGATGAGCGCTTGGTCTTGAGCTGTGATTTTTAAGTAACTACCTTTGGGCACGGCGAAATAATCGGTATTTAAGGTACTGACTTTATTAATTAGATATTCTGGCGCATGAGTGTTTGGTACATTCACTAAACTGATTGGCTGACCGTTCACTTCAACAAAGACCTTATTATCCAGCTTAAGGTTTGACATCCATTTTCGAACAGAGAGCTTGAGTTTCTTAGCCTCATTGAAGTACAAGCGCATGCTCTTATTCGGTTCTAACGAATAGTAAAACTCATGATCTTGAGCAAGGCTTAACTTTGTGGCTTTGAGAGGCAGTTTTAAAGCGCGTCGAAAAGGATCTCGATGAAAATGAAACTGACCTTGTTGGATATCTAAATTGACCCAATCTTGGGTGCTATTTTCAAATTGAACAATTCGGTTGTATTGCGATGCAGGTAATTGGCAACGATGCGCTTTGCAAATCAGTTCACTCGGGTGAAGCTTACGCATCGCATATTGTGCTTGGCCTACCCAAATCATGGTTTTGCTGAATATATCGTCTGGCAAATTTAGCCAGCGAGCGGCAGGCAAATACAAGCTTTTCGATTGACTTTTATCAATACTAACGAGACTTTTTGGCTGACCAAGTGATAAATCGGAATCTACCCACATAGGTGCAGTTTGCAGCGGTGCAGGTGATGCAAACAACTTAAAAGTAAATAAAATACCGATTAAAATTAGATAACTTGGTTTATACATTCAGAAAATTGGCTCATTGTGTGTTGTTCTTTTAACAGGCGCTCTCGCATAGGCTTACTTATCTCTATGTGAATAAACGAAAATGGTGTTAAGTTAAGTTTATTTAATATGTTCTTCGTTCCGCCAAGCTCTTGTATCAGTTCTGGATAAAAAAAACTATTTCTTGATATTTTACTCAAACATAGGGTTAATTGCTGCTTAATGGCATTTCCTTTCCTACCTTGACTGATAATAAAATCAGCCTTTTTTCCCTTATCGCTTTTACGCTTGCTTTGATTAAATCCATGTAATTGTATGACTTTGGCACTTGGGTGAAGCGACTGGAAGGCTAAAATTGCAGCATTATGTAAATTATCGCTTCGTTTTGAATAATCCATTGACTGCTCATCTAAACTTTCACTGTGTCTGTGATGTGTATTTGCTAACATCAGTTGGCAGTGTGTGTTAAATACTTGATCACCTATTGTATAGGTATGTGTATCAAAGTAACGATGTGGAATAGAAATAATACATGCTTTGGCATTCAATCGATAAATGAGTGCTCCGCCTCCATTTGCTTTTGAAGTAGTTTTTAAATGATGCTTATTATTTTTTAATGCATATTGCCAAGAAGCTAAGCTGGTCTTACTTGAAGACTGAAACCAGTTCGACAAATCTTTCGTTAGTTTTTCTAGGTGTGATTCAGGCTCTGCAAAAGCGACGGTCACACTACCACTCATTATGATGGCAAAAATTAGTTTAATCATTTTCATATTGCCTCCATTGCGCTTCAGAGGGGGCTTGGAATAACTCATCAAGCACACTGATCCAAACATCTTGTTCGGCAGTTATGGTGATGCTTTTTAGTGTCTGTAAGTCATCGTTTATCGCTAGCGAGAGACTGTTATATGGAAGCACCTGTTCAATTGCAGGATGCAGCGCAAAGGCATTAGTTAATTTTGTTTGCATCAGCGCAAACCGTTTGCTTTTAATTGTGTATTCCGGACTTAATCCTGCTTTGAATTGACCGCTAATACGGGTGTTTAGTACCACGAAATCTTTGAAAGTCTTGGTTTTAAGTACTTTAATAACAACCGACGCTGGTTTATTTGTATAGTTTAAAATTAAAGGTTGGCCCGCTTTTAAAAAGTAGCTACGTTGTTTTTGCCAAGGTCGTTCACTGCCTTCGTTAACAAATAAAGTATCCTCAGGGCCTCTAAAAGAGAGCAGTTGAGCCTCAGTAAAATGTGTGAGTGCGCGTTCTTTGTAAAACGGGGCTGTTTTATTAATTTCAATAAGACGCTTATCCCTTAATTGGTTGTTTCTTTTTGCCTTTAGAAGCTGTTCTATAGAAACAACTTGACTGAATTGATGCTCTGTTGGTTCTGCCTTAGGAAACAAGTCGACAAAATACTTGTCGGGGCTGTTGGTCAAAAATGTATTAGATAAGGGTAAAGCTTGAATCAAGTCTCGATTCATATAGGTGGTTGTCATGTCATCATCACTAGGTAATGAGGGCGGCATTTCAAACAAACGCACATTGGTAATGCGTTTTTGTTCAGTAAAAGTAAAATCATTCTGCGCTTTTTGCGAAAACCAAGCACCTATGGCCGCAAAGTCATCTAGCTCAGGTTTACAGATTTGTTCACATAGCATGGTTTGATAATGGAAAGACGATTGTCTGGACTGTAATTTCGCGAGCACAGTCCATGGTGATGAAACTTTGATGCGATCGACTTCGTTAGGCAGGCGAGTATAATATTGTTCAGATCTGAAAACAGGCTGTCGAATAGTTGCTTCGTCTATGATCCTGTCAAAATTACTTTTTTCGCCTTGAAGAAATACACGGTATTGTTCTATCTCAATATCGTTATCATAGAGTGTAATATCAACGGGCGTTCCTTTGGGTCCTCTGAACTCAAAGTTGATATCACTGCCCTTAGCAACTTGATATACAGCGCTAAACTGTTCGTTAATGTTATAAAAGTAGCTATGCAAAGTATTAAATTGTGTATCATTTTCTGCAAACCATCTAGTTAGCATAGGCCTGGCAGATTCAACCACAATAAGGCCCGGCTCAACACTTGAAATACGATAAGTATTAGGTGTGTCAGTGGCGGTTAAACTCAACTGAATAGGAGCCTTAAGTTGTTTAATGTCATACCAAGTTACAAATAGGGTTGCATCGTTTTGCTCTTTAAAGACAAATAAATCTTGAGTTTGGTAGTTTCTGAATGAGGCGTTTAGTTGGCTATCGGTATAGAAGCTATCTAGGTTTAATTGCTGAGCACTAAAATCATAGCTTAACACGTAGTAGGGCAGTGTCTCGTATAAGGTGTCGCTAGTAAAGTCGATGCCAGGGATCCCCTGAGGTGCTAATTTTTGCCATTCAAATGTGACGGCATTTAACATTTCTTGGTTTGATAATGCGTTGTTTCCTATCGTGTGATAATTAGTCATACGTTCACGCCAATCGGTAGATTGCCTTATCCAAGCTCTGTTGATGTCGTTAAGGCTTACTGGGGTTTTTGCGTGTAAACGAATAACAACCCCTCTTAGCTGATTATTTTCAGGGATCAATCTTAATGCGATTGCAGATGCGTTAGTTAGTTGCTCATTGCTTATAAAAAAAGACTGTCCTGAAGAGACGGCTAAGGTATCACGATTTTCAATAATTTGTTTTACTTGCTTTTGTTCATTATCCAAAGCCAACTTTGAAGCATGATGATAAACATGTGTACTGAGAGGGTTAGCTTTACTGTCTAAAAGCGTGTACTCGATGGCATAGTTTACAGGTTCTTCAAATTGATCTTGTTCAGAAAAAATTGCATTCGACAACACACGAATTGAATAAGTTCTATTGGCTGAAAAGTTAAATGTAAGCGCTCTATCTTGTTGTAACCAATTCACAGTTGAGCGTGTTTCATCTTCGGAGCGCAGAGCGACAGGCTCTGCAGACACTATCCAAAAATAACCACGAACCATGAGCCAAAGCAGAAATAAAATAAAACTTAGCCTAAAAAGTAGAGTCAACAGATGCTTAATTAAATACATTAAGCCTCCCTGCCATCATTTGAGTAAATCTTTGTAAATCGACGACTTTATTTCTCTTTGGCAAATAGATAAGCACAATTTTATTATTTTGCTTGATTAGTAACGCGAGTTCATTTGGCATAGAAAGTTGTGTTGCCTGAAGGGTACAATCATCCTGTCGCTCACATAAAGATTTAATAAAAGGCAAATGCTGGGATAGCGCATAATGCTCTGTAATATCCTTAAAGGCTTTTAATTGAGACGCCTCAACTGCTTGCCAATCACTGGGAGAAAGGGCTGCAATATTAGTTTGCTTTATAATAGGGTACTGCGATACCGCTAGTAGTCGTTGCAATAATGCTTCGTTCGATATTGAAAAGTGTTGTTTAAAATCAGAAGCTAGCCATAGTGTGGCGAGCTCACTCACAGGTGAAAATATCTGATAACCTGTCTGAGGGGAAGTACCTAATTCGAGCCCTCTTGTGGCTGCCTGACCTAAAACAATCTGATGTTCAACACCTAGTTCTTTGAGCGACTCCCTCACCTTACTCAGACCGAATTTATGGCTAGGATGAGGTTCTGTATACTGAAAAGCTAAAGCACTTGGACGAATGTGTGACGGTGCACTGTGGCTTCGTATTTGCAGGTTTAAAACACCGGATTGCTGGTAGTGACGTAATGCACTTTGATGCACAATGTTAAATAAGGTTTTTACATTAGCAGCGGCCATAACATTGGCTTCTTCGCTGGCAAAAGGATGTGCCCCTGCGATTAATAAGAGCTTTGCGTTACTTCTTTGATATAACTGACTTGCAAACTGTATGGTATTACTTTCATACAACGGGCGGGGTACCTGGATATTGAGTGCATTAGCTGGGTCTAAATGTATAAAGTAGAGACCTTGACCTAATTGGTAATATTGTAAGCCATCTAAAGGCGAAATCTTGATATATCGACCATTTTCAGTGTTGAGTAAATCTAATTGGTACCCGACCATTCGTGCAATATTATTTATTTTATTTAGTTGATTAAGCACATCTGTCGATATTTCTTGCCCTGCTAGCTTATCAGATAAATTGTATAACGGACGAAGGATCTCATACTCCCAAAGTGCCGCTTCATTATCAGATAAACTTTGAAATAGTTGGCTTCCTTTGGCTGTTATCTTTGGTATAAAAGCGTTTATTTCTTCTTCCAAACTGGTTTCTATTTGCGCAATTGGAGATTGATATAGTCGGTCACTTAAAGCGACTTTAGATAACAGAGAGGTGTATGCAGAAGTATCTATAAAGGTTTCAATCAATCTGCCCTCAAAGTTTGGGTTTGGCAGGCTTTGATTGTTTAATAAGCCAAAGTTACTTTGCGTAAATCCTAATACATCTGTGAGAAGAGACTGGTTTACAGCTTCTGGAATACGATTGAAGATCCAAAATTGCCCTGTTGCACCAAACGGGCCGGTTTCAAGCTGGGCATGAGTACGTGGGTTAACAGAGCGTAATTGCATGATGTCTTCGCTTTCAAGCGCACTAATAAAGGCCCAATAATAATTACTCTGTTGGCTTGCATTATCAGCACTAAAAGCAGGTGTTGCTTGAGTACCTAAAGCCAGTGCATCTGCGTTTAACAGTGCCATAAGCAGTGCTGAGGAGTCTGTTGCTAAACGCTCTGTCGAAGGATGAGGAACAGATAGTAATAAACCAGTATTGGTTTGCTTGGATAATACAAATAACCCTCGAATAGCATATTTCCTAGCGTCTTGAATATAAATATAGTCTCCATCCAGACGTAGTGTGAAATCTAACTTTAGCAAAAATTTTGTTGCTTTATTTATGTTGTCTAGGTTGCGTCTATCGCGGTTTAAAATGCTGATAGCAGCTCTAAAAGTTTGCAAGTTTTGGGTCTGCTGATACTGGCTGATTTCTACTTTGTTTTTTTGGTCGGTATACAGGTAACTTTTGTATTCGCTCAATTGTTGGCTGAGGTCTTGTATTTCAGCATAACTTTGCATGGATTTTATTTGGTTGCCAATAAATAAAGAGGGAACAAACATGATCACAAAGCCAATGAAGATCGCGATAAATCCACCGACCACAGAAGTTTGAAAAGTTGCTCTGATGATCAAGCCAAGGGCATTTTTTTGATAGATTTTTAAAGCCAATAGTGTGGATAGCATATACCCGAAAGCAAATGTATCAGTCACTTTCAGCGCTGGGTAATAATTGACAATAAAATAGTTAAGTGCAAGCTTATAGACAAAGCCAATATTAAAGAAAAAGAGCAGTAAACGGGCGCCTTCGAAATTGGCGTTTTTCAGACGTGTATACTGAAGAAGTAAAGTCCCGATAATCAAAATCACGGCGGTTTCAATAAAGGAGGTAAGCAGCTTACTCGGCTGCATCAGTTGCAATGCTAGTAACGCTGGTAGCATGATACCGTTGAACTCCCAGCCATATTTTAAGTTGGCACGAGAGGCGATAAATGCGGTAATTACCAGAATAATATAGGCCTTTGGGGCTGCAATTATCGAGGCTGCTACGTCTTCATACATAATGGCTAGATTAGCAATGCTGAAATTGGTCATCGGCATTAATAAATATCTTACTAATACATAAGTGAAAACAAGCTGTATCAGTGTGACTTTAGTTCCATATCGAAAACCGCCGTTCCACATAACGTTTGCTGTGAGGGCTATGATAACTAATCCCAAGCTATATAGTTGTGTTGAGTAATCAAAAGTGATATCCCAACTGCCTAGTAAGTTGGCGACACTAGGCCATAATAGTGTGTCCATAACCACGCGCACTAAGATACTGATCAAGATAATGGCAAAAAACCTATCTCGACCAAACATCTCGGCATAACCGAAACGCTCCATCACGGTCTTGGCACTGACTAGCATGACGAAGTACACGACGAAAGATTCAATTAAGATAACGGCTGCAGAAGTCGGGCTCACAATAAGCAATGGAACAAGATAACCTGGTACAACTAGCCCCGTTAAAGGAAAACCGAAACGAAGATTTAAGAAGCAGACAACAGCTATGCCAACCCATACTGTGGTAATAACTGATTGACCTAAGCCGCTACCAGTTGGGAAAATACTAAGCATCCAATCCATTAATTAGATGCCTCAGACTCGGCATTATTCTGCTTCACGCTGTTTTCAGATACCAACCTCATTTTATCTTCGAATTTGTGTATTTGGCTCGTTAGCTCAGAGAGGTTGATGAACTCAAATAAAATACCTCCCACTTCAAACGGCTCTCCCGCAGTACTTTTTTCATCCGATGATTCAATGGTTCTAACGTTTAGAACATATTGCTGTTCGGCAAATTTGACGGGGAGATAGATTTCGCCTTTGTGCAAAGTTAAATAGCGCAGTTTCCCTTTTGCGCTCTCATGATCTAATGCGCTGACCTGACATAGTAAATCGAGCGCTGTCATCTCGAAAATAGGTAGGTGATGCTGCTTAGCTAGTTGTTCAAGCGCATGGTTAGTTTGCACTACTTGACCGAATAAATTGAATAGCACCGATGCGGAACGGATCTGGTTAAACACATGCTCTAAGGTTGTTAGCTTTTGCTCCATTTCGTTGATAGAGAGCTTTATTTGCTGACTTAATGGTTTGGCCAAATTCAAGGTAAGTAAGCGAGTAATCGAATTGCTTTCGGCTTTGCCTTGCGTTTCGAATACACGATAATGGAATAATAGTTCTCCTACCTGATTGGCAAATCGATTTACATTTTTAATAAATGCAGCTTCATTAAATTGTTCATCTGGTGTAATGGTCATCGCCCAGAACCCTCGAATATCACCAGCATACATAAGAGGAACCATGTATTGAGATTCGTTTTCTTCAAGTACTTTAAAGAAAGGGCGCGTGATTTTGACTGTACCAAATGCTTTGATTGCATCTGAGTAGGGCGCACGTTCATAATCTCTGCGCATCTCATGAATATCTGAAAGATGGCAATTAATGGCTCTAATTTCATACAAACGATGATCACCTTCTTGGCGAGCTAGAAGAATACTTTTGTCCAAAGCTAATTGCTGATTAATTAGTTGAATAATGGAATCCCAAGGTGTGCTTTGGTCTGTGAACGATTTGGGTAGATAACGACCAGACATTTTTTGTCTAATTTTATTCATCAGCCTTTTCAGGTCGTCCTCTTCAACCCATTTTGCAGATAAAAACACCCAAAATAGGGTGATAAAGTTTAATATCACGCCCTCTGCAGCAGGTAAAAAAATATGCATATTCGTCACAACCAAATAACAGAGCGTCAGCCAAGTTATTGAAAAGATAGATGCAACGACAATACCTAAATTAAAGGCAATTTTTTGATAAAGAACGAGCAGTAAAATAACGCTTACTAACTGAATAAACAGTGATAGTTTCCAACTGATAAGCGAAATTAACGACCCTTCAATGAGGTTATGGGCAACATAAGCATGAAGGTATATTGAGTTCACTTCACCTGAGAGTTTGGGTGCGCGAATTGGCAATCCAAAACTGTGGTTCGTTTGTGAGATTAAGATCAATTTATCGGTGATTTGCCCAGCTAATAAGTCATCACTCTGTACTCGTTTGCTATCAAATTTTGGCAGCGCATGTAAATCTAATGCAAAGCTTAGTAATGGCGAGTGATCTAGGCGATATTCTGGAAATAATTCAGCCCAGAGACTGGTACATTGCTCAGTAGTCTGATGATTGACTTGGATCGTGTAACCAAGCCATGCTTTTAGGCCTTCTAAGCACAAGTTATTTTCTGGACGGGGGTAAAAGACCCTTTGATCCTGTATATGTGTCAATTTTGAATCTGAAATAACAATAATCGCTTTTGGATTGTGAGCTAGTAAGGAATAGACAAGTTGGTCATGTTCAAACATAAGTGCATCAGCTTCAATGACAACAACATTACTGTGTTTTTCTGATTGAATTTGGCTAAAGTATTTAAAGACTGGTGCGTTTAAGCTCTGAAGCGCACCGGTTAGCTCAGCCAACAAAACAAGTGCAATCAAACTAATGATAAGCCAAAATGTTTTATGTCTTTTTACAAAGAAAAATTGTTGTTTTACCGACACAAAGCGTTCCTAATAGGTCAATCAGAATTCACTGAAGGTTAAACTTAATCGAACAGTGTTGTCAGTTGATACTTTTAAAAATGATTTTCCATGTATATTGGTAGTACGCCACGTTCGATCGGTTAATTTAATAGAATCCTGCCAAGAAATTAGAGCAATATCATCTAATTGTAGTTCAGCATTGCCATTTTGGGGAGGTAAATGAATAAACGCGAAACGGATCCCTCTAGGCGGTAAACTTTCGGGGCCTAGTACATTGCTGTCGTCTGGCAGCTCAAAGTCGATGTTAAATGGTTGCCAATCAAACTCCCCGCCATCTAATACAGGTAAAGTTTGCTCTGAGAAAACAAAAGAATCTTCAGAAGTTAAGATACTTAAATCTAATTCTAATTTACCGGCATTGATGCCCTTAGCATATCCGTAGAGCGTATGCTTGTGAAAAACTTTACTAACGTCATCTGCAGGAGTGAGCGGAAAAGCCCGTACCGTTTGTTTGAAAGGTACCCGAAGAGAAAAGTTGTCAAATTGATCTCTTGTTAGACATAATCCTTGATTGCCTCGGTATGCACCAGTCAGGCACGGTACTGTGTCTTCATCAGAATGATCCCAGTGATTTATTTCAAACTGTGTGTCATCGTTATCCCAATCTTCGAAATCACCAAATACTAATAAATCTCTGCCAAGGGTCATCGAAGTGACCTCAACGTCGGTTGTTATTTGACTTAAAAAGCTATGACTAGGTGCCAGCAGTCGTAAATCTATAACGTGTTTACCTGGTTTTAGCTCAATAACTTCTTGCTTTAACTGCGTCGCAGGTATTTGTCGAGAGAATAAAACTTCAGCATACCCTTGCTTGGGGATCACTGAAACATTATTTGAGAATTCAGCAACCCTTTTGATCAAATAGTTACTTAAATCACCAGAAATAAGACGAGGTTTATACTCCTCGATGTAGACGGGGTAGGCTCTTGCGGAGGTAACTTTTGGAGTTGTGTTCTTGTTAACTCGGACTTCTACAGCAAGGCCTAAAACGGTTTCTAATCGGTTTTGGTCAAAAACAAAATTACCAAGTCCTAATAAAGTTGGTACGCCATTATACACGTCAAAGCCTTGCGCAACATGAGGATGATGGGTAACCATTAGGTCTGGTCTTTCTTCGAGCTTAGAAATTAGTTTATAGCGACTATCAATATAGTCTGTTTGAGCATAAGAATACTCATCGCCACCATGTAACTGTACGACTGTGAAATCACTATTTTCAGTACCGATTTGAAGAGCTTCAGATAAGGCTGTTGAGTCAGATAAATCAGCAGCACCGCCTTTTTCTGAATCAGCAACATAAGTCACCGCATGATCGCTACCGCGAATTGAGGTGGCAGACAATAGACTAAGAGTTGTTCCTTTAACGTTTTTGAATACTGGAGTATACGCTGCAGTTTCATTTAGACCTGCGCCACTGTGAAGCAGTCCAGCCTCAGATACAAACTTGAGAGAGTCATTTAGCCCATCTAATTGATAATCGTAAATATGGTTGTTACCTAGCGCAACATAGTCGATGCCAATTGATTTTAAACCTTCCAACGTTTCTGGGAGAGAGAAAAAAGAAAATTCTTTCGTAGGGTGAACACTTACAGGTTGGTTTAGCACAGGTGTTTCTAAATTCACAGAAGCAAAATCTAGATTTAAAAATAATGGTTTTACATATTTGGTAATTTCAACTGCAGCGGTTGCTGCGTTTGATTTATTGATTAATGCATCTGACAGGTCTGGCACAGAGTTATTCATCGTCGTGATATTTGGGTCCATAAAGCGACGACCAAACATAGTGTCACCGGCAAAAGCCAAACTGATTTCATTATCTGTTTTTTTAGATAGAATAATACCTTGCCTGTCATTGGTATTAGAGACATTAATCGTTGTAAATATAAAGTGGTAATCGGGATGCGTTATCTCAACGGGGTAGTTTCCTAGAGTTAATGTGTCTATACTAACAATGCCCTGAGCATTTGTTTGATATAATTTTCCAGCAACTTTTATATCAAGGTTACCAACCGGTATGCCAGATGAACCCATTATTTCAAGAGAATAAGGAATGGTCGTTTCAACGACTTTGTCACGTTTATTTATTTCTTCCTGCTGTTGTTCAGAAGGCCCAGTTTCGTATGGATCTTCAACCGAACACGCCGATACAAATATGAGTAACAGATATGTTGCAACATGATTTAATACTTTTATTTGGCAGCTTGGTAATGGCATTTAAAACTCACATATATCAGTCATTAGTATTATAAAATATTTATTTGGCTTTATGCAATTGTTAAATTTTTATCTATTACGTGTGCTTGAAAATTTAATAAATTAGCTTTCATACAGAATAAGTATAGTTAAACGTTCAATAATGTTTACATTTTTCTAGTCTGAAGACTATTCTTAGAGTATCATTTCGCCGTTACATGTATAGCCCTGCTTGAGGAACAAATGCGTCTTGAAATCCTGTGTGCCGATCGTATAGGTATAGCACAAGAAGTTTTGAACATATTGGTAAATTATCAAGTTGATCTTAAAGGCATTGAGGTCGACTCGGTTAATTGTAAGATGTATGTCAGCTTCCCACCTATTGAATTTGAACAGTTTCAGAAAATTATGCCTGAGATTCGTCTGATAGATGGCGTAGAAGATGTACGAACAACTGCTTTTTTACCTTCTGAACGAGAGCATAATGAGCTTAATACTCTTCTAAGTGCGCTACCAGACGGTGTAATATCTATCGATGCAAAAGGGTGGGTTCGTCATTGTAATGATGCGGCCTGCAAAGATCTAAGTTTGAGTCTTGATGATGTGCTTGGCGAAAATATTAATAACCTCCTAAAAGGGTTCAATTTTACGCGTTGGTTAGAAGGCAAAGAAGTATTAGGTCAAACCACACGTGTTGAAGTGGGTGGTGAGGATTATATTGCTGACATCTTACCGATCACGGTGCCACAAAAACCGGATGGTGATATCCTTGCCGGCGCCGTAATTAATATAAAATCTCAGAGCCGCTTAGGCCAACAAGTCAGTGCCTTCAGACGCTATGGGCAAGAAAGTTTTGCAACTATTCACAGTAATAGCACAGCGATGCGCCGTGTTGTGCGAGAAGCGCGCAAGATGTCTCAACTCGATGCGCCAATACTGATTACAGGTGAGACAGGCACAGGTAAAGAGCTTCTTGCTAGAGCATGTCACTATGCATCAAATCGTTCAATCAAACCCTTCATTGCTTTGTCATGTGCTTCTTTACCTGATGATGTCGCAGAATCAGAGTTATTTGGGTACGCGGGCTTTGAAGAGAATACAGCACCAAAACGAGGCGTATTAGAGCAAGCCGATGGGGGGACTGTTTTTCTAGATGAAGTGGGCGAAATGTCGACGCAGTTACAGACAAAACTACTTCGCTTCTTGCAGGATGGCACATTCAGGAAAGTAGGTGATGAGAATGAGGTAAAAGTAAATGTCAGGATCATAGCGGCGACACAAAAAGATCTCCCTGCAATGGTTCAAGAAGGCTCTTTCAGAGAGGACTTGTACTACCGTGTTAATGTACTGACTTTGGATATTGCACCTCTTCGAGATAGAAAAGCAGATATCGGCCCACTCACAGAGCATTTTATTCAAAAGTATGCACAGCAAAATGGTCAGCCTGCACCAACACTGGCACCAGATTGCTTAGTCTTTTTAGAGCAATATCCTTGGCCTGGTAATGTTAGGCAACTTGAAAATGCAGTGTACCGCGCGGTTTCATTACTCGATGACAAAGAACTTCGTGTCGAGCATATGCAATTACCAACATTCACACATGAATTAGGGTATTTGGAATCTGATTTTGAAGGCACTCTAGAGCATGCAGTTAAACGCTTTGAGGCCACCTTGCTGAGAAAACTTTATCCTGCTTATCCTAGTTCTAGACAACTCGCAAAAAGGTTGGGGCTGAGCCATACAGCAGTTGCAAATAAACTTAGAGAATATGGTATCAATAGAAAGACCGTAAAGGTTTAGCTCCATTCTGATTAAGTGGCTACCTAGATATGGGACTACTCTTTAGCGCCCATATCTTTTGTCACACCATCTATTTTGATGTTATCAATTCCTTCTTCATTAAACATGATTTTAATACTAATGTTATTTTTAACCAAAAAATAATCAATCTTATTGAGAGATAATACATAGTTGCCCTTTACCGGAACTTTAAATTCTTTCTTCTTTAAAGAAATTTTTTGTTCACCAATTTGCCATTCAAAACTGTCAATAAATCCAGGATTGAATTCCTGAGCCCATACCTTTTGGTTGTCTTTGCTGAGGGTAAGCGCAATAGAATATGACTCAGGCAAGTCAGACATGTTATAAGTTTTGTTACCTATTCTGAATTCTTGCTTTTGCTCATCCCAAGCAAAACCAAATGAAAAAGCTTTAATTATACCAGTCGGATAAGTGACTTTGCCTTTTCCCTCAAAATCAAAGTTCGCAAATGTATAGGCAGATAAGAGTAAGCTTATCAACAAAATTGAATACAATTTCATATTAAGTTTCTCGGCAAAAGAATTATATTCTAAGCCTAGTGGAGCAAATACGGCTTAGCAACAATTTATTGTTAGTAACTAAGCATATGTTAAACTTTACTTTTTACTCACTGGTTGGACCATGAATGAACCTGTACTTTAGGCTGATACTTCTACTTTTTAAAATCAAAAGAAACAATAAATACAAGGGGTTAAAGGAGGTTAGTGATATAAATTTTAAAGTAATGCCAAGTGACTGTGATATCAACATGCACTTGACTAATTCGCGGTATCTCGCTTTTATGGATTTAGCTCGGACTTGGATGACAGAAGAGATTGGCCTCTTTAAAGTAGTGATGAAGCGTCGTTGGTTTCCAATTGTTAATGCAACGGCCATTACTTATATCCGAGATATTAAACCGCTTGAATCTTTTAAAGTGAGTACACAATTAGTTGGATGGGACCATAAATACTTTTATATAGAGCAAAAATTTACAACGCCAAGAGGCCTACACGCGATAGCTTATGTAAGAGGGGTGTTTAAAAGCAAGCAAGGTATTGTCTCCATCGAAGATATGCTTGCAGCTGCAAATTACTCGGGTACAGCTCCTGTACTATCAGAAGAAATAGAACATTGGAAAGCGATGTTAGAGGCGAAGAAAAACAACAATAAAAAAGGCCACTGATGGTGGCCGTAATGATTGAGAAAGTAACTTATTTTTTTGCTTAGAATTTATACTTAACACCTAACATAGCAACGACAAGATCTAGCACTACGTCTGAAATTAGTGCTTTTGCTACGCTAGCTTATATTGTTGTGTCAGTGTTGATATCCATTATTGCATTCCATATACCCCCCATTTTTATCAACGTCATGATTGAGTCCAGCTTGAAGTGCAATGACGAAAGAGCTATTGAGATCAAACTATAGATCATCAGTTTTCAATGTCGCCTTTAGCGCAGTACTTGAGTCTCCATTGAAGAAAACCGTTTAGTTTAGACCTGCGCTAATTTTTTTCATTTCCATCTCCTGATGCCTTTGCAAGGTATGTAATTTTCTTGAAGCCACTATAAGTCAGTCCAGAAAATGAAAACTGTTCTAGGTTACTTTTTATTTGAGAGGTTTTTGAAACTTTGATTTAGATTATTTTGGGTCCTAAAAATTAATTTTTACGTGCTTACAAGACTTTAAATTGCAAGTAAAGTGACACACGAATGCAACACAGCAACGTTTAAATAACATTCAAACTTTTATATGTAAACGAACGTTATGATTAGTGCAGTTATAGAAAACGAAATGAACCTTGAAGTCATAGATTTCTTACAAACCATGGTTAGAGCTAAATCAATCACCCCCGATGATGCTGGTTCTTTAAGTTGGCTATCGCAGCAACTGAGCCAACTTGGTTTTGATATAGAGGTTTTGGAAGTTAAGGGAGTGAAAAACTTAATTGCCGCAAGACATTTCGGACCGGGCCCGAAATTAGGCTTCATTGGTCATGTCGATGTGGTGCCTGCCAATCCTGATGGATGGGATGTATGTCCATTTTCTGGTGAGATATTAGATAGCTATATTTATGGAAGAGGAGTTGCAGATATGAAGGGCGGCATCGCTGCTATGTTATCCGCAACCAAAAAAATGCTTAATCAAAAGACACCTGAAATAGGCAGCTTATTTTGGTTAATCACCTCCGATGAGGAAGGAGAAGCTGAATATGGCAGTAAGGAAATAGCCGCATATTTGGCTAATAATAATATTGTACTTGATGCGTGCCTGGTCGGTGAACCAACCGCAGACAAAATTGCTGGAGACACCATTAAGAATGGACGTAGAGGTGCGCTATCGGGTCGTATTTTTATAAAAGGTAAAGCTGGGCATGTTGCTTATCCTGAAAGCAGTGTTAACGCAGCACATATTAGCGGTAGCATAATTAATAGTCTGACCAATATAGCTTGGGAATTGGATGAGTGTGGCTCTAAAACGGGGCTGCAGGTTACAGGGTTACAGGTTAATAATAGCGTAGATAATATTATTCCAGACAATTGCGAGATTACTTTCAATGTTCGTTATAGTCATAACTATACTAGCAAAGTAATTAAAGAGCGCATTGAACAGGCTTTAGTTGGAAATCAAACATACATTCAATGTGAGTGGGAAAGGCCGTGTGAATCGTATTACACTGGACACAGGCAAAAGAACTGTTTCTTAGCGTTAGTTGAGAGGGTTATTTATGGCACCTGTGGCCAATATCCCAAGTTGACTACTGCCGGAGGTACATCAGATGGTCGTTTTTTCTCAAATAGTCATACTCAGGTCATAGAGTGCGGTGTAGCTAATGCAACCATACATCAAGTTAATGAGCGTATCGCCATAGCGGATTTAATTCAGGTGAAACAAATTTATTATGGCATTTTAAAAGACTACTTTAACCGTAAATAATTATTGTGTTTTATCGCATTTGTTTACAACTTTCTTTGGTTGAGCACTGTTCATAATTTGGGAGAATGGGGTAATATTATCAATGAGATAATTTAACATTGTTGGACAACATAAACTTACGTTATCATGCAAGGAAGAATGACAATAAATACAGCTCTAAAAAGAACAATGAAAAAAATAACGACACTATTGCTATGTTATTTTTGCTTCTTTTCTACTTTAAGCCACGCTGATGAACATCTTGAAAAAGACGAATTGCTATGGCAATTCAGTTTAGGTACGTTTTGGGTTGACTCAACAATGACTCAACTCGTAGGTGCTAATTCGCATTTTAGTTCACCTGGCTTATTGATTGATGCAAAAATCGAATATAAAAATTTTTATTTGAACACACACTCAGGTGATTTCTATGGTGGCTCAGATCTGGGTTACCAATTAGTCATCGAGGATGGCTGGGGCATTGATGCTATTTTAGGCAGCTACCAACAGCCATTTAATGAAAATGGCTATTATGAAAATGAAGAGCAAGTCCCTGAGCTTGCCGGTATCAAAAAAAGAGAGCACGATCTATCTCTTGGGTTTGCTTACTACTTCAATCACGGAGAATTTCAAACGGTCACAGAGCTAGTTTTTGATGTGTTCGGAGAAAGTGATGGCTGGTTATTTCATTTGGATACAACTCGCAACTTCGAACTAAGAAACTGGGATGTTTGGCTAAATCTAGGAGCAAACTATTATTCATCGGCCTTTATTGATTATTATTATGGCATTGACTTAGATGAAGCAACTACATTCAGACCTGAATATGTAGTAGGTAACTCCTCATCATTATATTTACAGCTACAAGCAGATTACCCAATAGCTGAAAATTGGGTATTTAGTGCTGGTGCGTCTGGCTTTATTTATTCATCACACATTGTAGAAAGCCCAATAGTTCACTCTAGGCACGCCCGTGTCTTCTTTGCAGGAGTGAAGTATGTATTTTAGGATGATCTCATTTTGTTCGTTGCTTGTGACTTCTGTTAGTTATGCACAGACAAAAGATGAAGGACCAACCGAGATCTTGAACGTTATGCCTAGTAAGTGCGTGGCGTTGAACGAAGGGCGAACTTGTTACACAGACGTAAAATTTGCTGTCACAGCGCCTGATATTGGTGATTACTGCCTAAGAGAGAGTGGCACAAAGAAAATAATACAATGTTGGGCAAATACCAAGACATTTATATATACACTGAATTTTGGTTCAACAGAAAGTATTAGCTATGAGTTAATTTCCAAACAAAAGAGAGATACATTGGCAGTTACAACAATCGAGGTGAACTGGGTACATAAAATTAAGTCTAAAAAGCGGCGTTGGAGAATATTTTAAGGAAGATAATAGTCTTCCTTAAAATATTTGGGTGCCTAATTTAGGGGGGATTTAAAGCATCAAGTAATCCTTTAGGGCATGAACTATTGGCACTGCTCGATGAGTTCACGTAAATGCTGACCAACATCCTGAGTTTTATTTTGGCCCTGTTCAAGTAAGCGAGTTAACTGAGATTGTAATTCTGACAACTCATATTCACTGAGTAAAGTTTTGAGATAATCAACGGTTTCTGCACCATGCTGAAGAAGTTGACCGACTGTTTCAAGGCTAAGCTCTTGTTCAGTTAGATTGTTAATCGTATCGACTAACCCAGCCAAGTCAGCACTTTCTTGTAATGCACCTTCAACTTCTACCAAAGCTCCCATAGGATCAGCATCTAAGCTGGTAGCAACACAGGCTGCGACACTGCCTTTTTCAGCTGATGCTGCAACAGCTTGTAGTCCTTGCTCACGAATAGCTTCAATTGCAGCCTTTAATTCCTGATTTTCAGATAAGTATTGCTGTTCAATTTGCGCTTTCGAACTTTCGAAAACATCACACCCAGTCAAAGACCCTGTTAAGATACCTGCAAAAAATAATGCTTTTTTCATTTATGTTCCTAAGAAACGAATTTCTTACAGTTTACGGATCTGAACGTAATTTTCCATTCAATTGAGTTGTCATACCGCGCTTATTTCGATATTGCTGCATACATACAACATTACTATAACCATGGATTAGTGTCTGAACCATATTAGTGAAGACAAACAATATAGCTTGCCAAGCTTTGCGGACTGCAAGCGTAAACTTAGACTTTAATGTAGTACTTAATGCCACCAGAAAAGCCTCTCGAAACATATTCACTTGATGCTTATTTTGAAAATGCCGACTTAGATAATCTTTGTGCTTATCTATATATAACCAAATACTCTGTTGAGATGTTAAGTGTTCAGTAAGTGAGCAAATATATAGTTTATGTTCAGAGAGATTTGAGCAAGAAATAAAAGTAGGCAGTTTTTTTCTAACTAATAAATTAAAGTAAGTAAAGAAATGCTCGAAATCATCGCAAATATCTTTACTCGAAGAGGTTAACAACTGAAACTGGTAAGGGGATAAACTCATAGTGAGTGCCTCATAAATATTAGGCACGTCCATTTGCATTAATTTTATACCATTTAATTTGATGGTATAGCCTAGTTAAAGCGCTTAATAAAAGTATAGAGGGCTTTAATATTTTTGAACTAAAAAATCAGGAGTTTCTGCTTTTTACTCAAAATGAAGAAATCAGGGAGTATTTATTTGCTTTATGGTTGCTTATTTATGGAACACTCCCTATAATACAGCCTGTTTTGCAGTAGAAGTGCTGCACGTTGGCGCGGGATGGAGCAGCCTGGTAGCTCGTCGGGCTCATAACCCGAAGGTCGTCGGTTCAAATCCGGCTCCCGCAACCAATCTTAGATAACATTTTATGTTTTCTTACTCTGGTAGCGCGCATTCATTGTAATGCGCGTTTTGCGTTTATGGCGTTCGTATTTAACGCAGGCGTGACCAAGCTAGGCCCTAGGCCGCACAGTTTTGTATTTAGTGTGACGCCCCGCTTGGTTCGGGGCGTTGTTGTATCTAAAGCTTGCTAAAGATATATGATTACTCTGGGCATTTGCCCTTTTTTTGTTTGTATGGAGGATATTTGTGTCAAAAATCGAGCTAGAATTAACAGCTATGCTAGAGCCTGCTGTTGAAGCATTGGGATTCGAGTTACTGGGTCTAGAGTTTGTGCAAGCTGGTAGACACTCAACTCTACGTGTTTATATCGAACATGAGAATGGCATCACAGTTGATAACTGTGCTGATGTGAGTCGCCAAGTGAGCGCGATTTTAGACGTTGAAGATCCGATTACAAATGAATATGACCTAGAAGTGTCTTCACCGGGTGTAGACAGACCCCTTTTCAAGCCTGCTCATTATGAGCAAGCACAAGGTGAAGAATTAAGAGTTCGTACCAAGCTTCCTCAAGATGGAAGAAGAAATTTTAAAGGTGATTTAGTCGCTGTGTCTGGTGACATGATCACTCTCCAAATCGATGGGCAAGATCATATGATCATGCTTAGCAATATTGAACGTGCCAATATCATCGCAAAATTTTAATAATTAGAGCGAAGGACAAGGGCAAGCGAGGCATTATTATGGCAAAAGAAATACTTTTAGTAGCAGAAGCCGTTTCAAATGAAAAAGCGGTTCCTAGAGAAAAAATCTTTGAGGCGCTAGAATTTGCATTAGCAACAGCAACAAAGAAAAAGCATGAAGGTGAAATTGACGTTCGCGTTTCAATAGATCGTAAAACGGGTGAATACGATACATTTCGTCGTTGGATGGTGGTAAATCCACAAGAAGATGGTTCACTAGAAAATCCATTTTCTGAAATCACCCTAGAAGCTGCACGTTTTGATGACGACAGCATTGAACTGGGTGATTTTGTTGAAGAGCAAATTGAGTCAATTAAATTTGACCGTATTACTACGCAAATGGCGAAGCAAGTAATCGTACAAAAAGTACGTGAAGCAGAGCGTGCACTAGTAGTTGAAGCTTACAAAGATCAGCAGGGTGAATTAGTTACCGGTGTAGTTAAAAAAGCAACGCGTGACGCGATCGTGATTGATTTAGGCAACAACGCAGAAGCTGTGATTTATCGCGAAGATATGCTACCACGTGAAAGCTTCCGCCCGGGTGACCGAGTGCGTGGTTTATTATATGAAGTTAAGCCTGAAGCACGTGGCGCGCAACTATTTGTAACGCGTTCTAAACCTGAAATGCTAATGGAACTATTCCGTATCGAAGTGCCAGAAATCGGTGAGGAAATGATTGAGCTTCGCGGTGCAGCTCGTGACCCTGGTTCACGAGCTAAAATTGCAGTTAAGTCAAATGATAAGCGTATCGACCCTGTTGGTGCATGTGTTGGTATGCGTGGTGCGCGTGTACAAGCCGTTTCTACAGAGCTTGGCGGCGAGCGTGTTGATATCGTGCTTTACGATGATAACCCTGCTCAGTTTGTTATCAATGCAATGGCGCCAGCAGAAGTTGCATCAATTGTAATGGATGAAGACTCACGCTCAATGGATATCGCAGTAGAAGCTGACAACCTTGCGCAAGCAATTGGTCGCAATGGTCAAAACATCCGCCTAGCCAGTCAGTTAACTGGTTGGGAGCTAAACGTGATGACAGTAGAAGATATGGAAGCAAAGAACGCGGCTGAATCTGATAAGCTGATTAACTTATTTACTGAAAATTTAGACATCGATGATGACTTTGCAACTTTACTTATCAACGAGGGTTTCTCTTCACTTGAAGAAGTTGCTTACGTGCCTGCGGCTGAGTTCTTAGAAATCGATGGTCTTGATGAAGATACAGTTGAAGAACTTCGCAATCGTGCAAAAGATGCATTAACAACAAGTGCTCTGAAAACAGAAGAGAGCCTCGAAGGCGCAGAGCCAGCTGAAGATTTACTTGCTCTAGAAGGGTTAGAGCGTCACCTTGCATTTGTAATGGCAAGTAAAGGCGTTGTAACACTTGAAGATTTAGCAGAGCAGGGTATTGACGAATTAGTAGAGATTACTGAACTTTCAGAAGAACAAGCGGGTGAGCTTATCATGGCTGCACGTAATATCTGTTGGTTTGGTGAAGACGCATAAAATTTATTAACGGAGGTAACACACACTATGGCAGAAGTAAGTATTGAAAAACTGGCCGAAACTATTGATACATCTGTTGATAAACTGTTACAGCAATTAAGTGATGCTGGGATCAGCAAAAGCAATGGTGATATGGTCACTGAAGCTGAAAAAGCACAATTACTTGATCATTTGAGCAAGCAGCACGGTGGTAAAGGTGCTGAAGGCCCAGAGCGAATGACATTACAACGTAAAAGCAAAAGCACTTTAAGCGTGAAAGGTTCGACAGGTAAAGAGAAATCTGTACAAGTTGAAGTTCGTAAAAAGCGCACTTATGTCAAGAAGAGCGCCGTTGAACAGCAAAAAGAGCAAGAGCGCTTAGCGCAAGAGGAAGCTGCTCGTCAAGAAGCTGAGCTGAAAGCTCAGCATGAAGCTGAACAAAAGGCGAAAGAAGAAGCAGAGCGTAGAGCAAAAGAGGAAGCAGAGCGCAAAGCTAAAGAAGAGGCAAAGCGTAAAGCTGATGCTGAACGTAAAGCCAAAGAACAGCAGAGCAAGCAAGTGGATACAGTACAGCAAGAGAAAGATCGTCTAGAGGCTGAAAGATTGCAGAAAGAGGCAGAAGAAGCAGCATTGAAAAAAGCTGAAGAAGAAGCAAAACGTCAAGCAGAAGAAGCACGTCGTTTAGCTGAAGAGAACGAAGCGCGCTGGAAAAAGGAAGAAGAAGAGCGCAAGAAGCGTGAAGAGACAGCAGATCACCATATGACTACATCAACTTATGCTCGTGAAGCAGAAGATGAGTCAGATGCGCGTGAAGAAAAGAGTGCTCGTCGTAAGAAGAAGAAAAAAGGTCCAGCTAAAACTGAAGCACCAGCGAGAGGCCGTAAAGGTAAGCTGAAGGCACCAACTTCTTTACAACATGGTTTCCAAAAGCCAGTTGCTGACGTAAAACAAGAAGTTCGTATCAGTGAAACAATCACAGTTGCTGAGCTTGCATCTCGCATGGCGGTTAAGGGCGTTGAAGTCGTTAAAACCATGATGAAGATGGGTGAAATGGTTACTATTAACCAAGTACTTGACCAAGAAACAGCACAAGTAGTTGCTGAAGAAATGGGTCACCAGGTTGTTCTTGTTAAAGAGAACGAGCTAGAAGAAAAAGTACTTAATGACCGTTGTGAAGGTTCAGCTGAGCTGAAATCTCGTGCACCAGTTGTAACGGTTATGGGTCACGTTGACCATGGTAAAACGTCAACACTTGATTACATTCGTTCTAAGAACGTGGTATCGGGTGAAGCGGGTGGTATTACACAGCATATCGGTGCTTACCATGTTGAAACTGAAAACGGTATGGTGACTTTCCTAGACACTCCAGGTCACGCAGCGTTTACTTCAATGCGTGCTCGTGGTGCGAAGGCAACTGATATTGTAATCCTAGTTGTTGCAGCTGATGATGGTGTAATGCCGCAAACAATCGAAGCGGTACAGCACGCGAAAGCGGCTGAAGTACCACTTATTGTTGCTGTAAACAAAATTGATAAAGAAACAGCGGATCCAGATCGCGTTAAAAACGAACTTTCTCAGCACGATGTAATTCCTGAAGATTGGGGTGGAGACGTTCAGTTTGTACACATCTCAGCGAAAACAGGTCAAGGTGTTGATGAACTACTTGAAGCTGTTCTTATGCAGGCTGAAATTCTTGAACTTACAGCAGTTCATGACGGTATGGCGTCAGGTGTTGTCATTGAATCTCGTCTAGATAAAGGCCGTGGTCCTGTTGCTTCTGTACTAGTTCAGTCAGGTACGCTTAAGCAAGGTGATATCGTACTTTGTGGTCTTGAGTACGGCCGTGTTCGTGCAATGAAAGACGAAGATGGTAAAGACATCAAGCAAGCTGGCCCTTCAATTCCAGTAGAGATTCTAGGTCTTTCAGGTGTGCCAGCTGCAGGTGATGAAGCGACGGTTGTTAAAGATGAGCGTAAAGCCCGTGAAGTAGCACTTTATCGTCAAGGTAAGTTCCGTGATGTTAAACTTGCTCGTCAGCAGAAAGCGAAGCTTGAGAATATGTTCTCTAACATGACTGAGGGTGATGTATCTGAAGTTAATGTGGTACTGAAAGCGGATGTACAAGGTTCAGTTGAAGCTATTTCAGATGCACTAGTGAAGCTATCAACAGATGAAGTTAAAGTGAAGATTGTTGGTACTGGTGTTGGTGGTATCACAGAAACTGATGCAACACTTGCTGCAGCATCTAACGCTATTGTTGTAGGCTTTAACGTACGTGCTGATGCTTCTGCTCGTAAAGTGATTGAAGCTGAAAGCCTAGACTTACGTTATTACAGTGTAATCTACCACTTAATCGATGAAGTTAAGCAAGCAATGTCTGGTATGCTAGCACCTGAATTCAAGCAAGAAATCATTGGCCTTGCTGAAGTGCGTGATGTCTTTAAGTCACCGAAAATTGGTGCAATTGCCGGTTGTATGGTTACTGAAGGTGTTGTTAAACGTAATAATCCAATCCGCGTACTTCGTGATAACGTTGTTATTTACGAAGGTGAACTTGAATCACTGCGTCGCTTCAAAGATGACGTGAATGAAGTTCGTAACGGTATGGAATGTGGTATCGGTGTTAAGAATTACAACGATGTACGCGTAGGCGACCAAATCGAAGTATTTGAGGTTGTAGAGATCCAGCGTAGCCTATAATCAACTGCTATACTGATTTACAAAAATGGGGGCATTTATATGCCCCCATTCGTCTATTAGATACATGAATAAAACTACCACTAAAATCAATGGCTTAAATTACAAGTAGGTGATAATGAGAGAATTTTCTCGTACTGACAGAGTCGCACAGCAAATTCAAAAAGAAATCGCTGTGATCTTACAAAGAGAAATTAAAGATCCGCGTTTAGGTTTCGTGACGGTTTCTGCCGTTGAAGTTTCAAGAGACCTTTCATACGCTAAAATTTTTGTGACTGTGTTAAATACCAGTGATGAAGATAAAACCAAACAGAGCGTACAAATACTGAATGATGCAACGGGTTATATTCGTTCTATTTTAGGTAAACGTATTCGCGCTCGCATTATGCCTGAACTGAGATTTGTTGTTGATACATCTCTTCTTGAAGGTATGCGTATTTCTAACTTAGTTGACTCTGTGATCCGTGAAGACAATGCAAAGCGCGGACCAGAGGAAGAAAGCGAAGAGTAATCAGGATGGCGAGACGATCAAAAGGTCGCCCGGTTAATGGCATTTTACTTCTTCATAAGCCAGAAGGCATTTCTTCAAATAAAGCACTACAGCGCGCTAAAGGTATTTATTTCGCGCAAAAAGCAGGTCACACTGGGGCACTAGATCCCCTTGCGACAGGTATGCTACCCATTTGTTTCGGTGAAGCGACAAAGTTTAGCCAGTTTTTACTTGATACTGATAAAACGTACGTCGTGAGAGCAAAATTAGGCGAACGTACCACCACCTCAGATTCTGATGGCGAAGTAGTCGAAACTCGTCCAGTTGCGGTAACACAAGAAATGCTTGAAGAGCAAGTAGCTTGCTTTTTAGGTGAGTCTGATCAATACCCTTCGATGTATTCAGCGCTGAAATACGAAGGCAAGCCTTTGTATTTTTATGCAAGACAAGGTATCGAAGTGCCACGTAAATGTCGCAAGATCAATGTGTACAGTTTAACACTTGACGAATATGATGCTGACAACGAAGAGATTCAAATGACGGCGCATGTATCAAAAGGCACTTATATTCGTACGATTGTCGACGATTTAGGTGAAAAGCTTGGCTGTGGCGCACATGTAATAATGCTTCATCGTTCAAAAGTGGGGCATTATCCTAGTGAGAAAATGCTGACATTAGAGCAGCTTGAAGAGAAACTCAATCAGGCGAAAGCCGAAGATTTATCTGCAAGTACGTATCTTGACGAATTGCTATTACCAATGGATAGCGCACTCGTTGATTTACCTAGTGTTGAAATTGATGAAGCGCAAGGCATTGCATTTGGTCATGGTCAAACAGTGAGCTGTGGTGAATTGCCTGAAGGCCCGATCACAGTCGTTGCCAATGGACAATTTGCTGGTGTAGGTGAGCGTAATGAACAAGGCTTATTGAAAGCAAAACGCGCACTTTCAAGTCAACAAGATTAAATACTAGAGTTTGGGAGCGAATGTTGATAAACTACGCGCCGCTTCCCGCTTTGGCTGAATTAGTGATCGGCTAAAGCACAATTTAAATTTATTTTGGAGTTATTATGTCACTAAGCAATCAAGAAAAAGCAGAAATCGTAGCAAAATTCGCACGTGCAGAAGGTGACACTGGTTCACCAGAAGTACAAGTTGCACTTCTAACTGCTGACATCAACAAGCTACAAGGTCACTTCGCTAACCACAAGCATGATTTCCACTCACGTCGTGGTCTTCTACGTAAAGTTAGCCAACGTCGTAACCTTCTAGACTACCTAAAAGGTAAGAACGTTGAGCGTTATTCTGCACTAATCAAAGAGCTTGGCCTACGTCGCTAATCTTTTTGTTTATGTTGGCTTTTTAGCCAATGATAAAAAAGGGGCCTAATCGCCCCTTTTTTTGTGGGTATTCTACAAGTATACTTACTCGCACTTGGCAATTATGTCGAGTGAACGCCGACGCGTTAGCCAATTGTAGTACTTAAGCGGATTTATTTAGTCTGCTTAAGACTGTAATTGGTGATTGTTGGCGTTTTATTTTGTTTTAAATAAGGAAAATATTGTGCAAGCAATTATTAAAGAATTTCAACTAGGTCAACATACAGTGACCCTAGAAACAGGTGCAATTGCACGTCAAGCTGACGGTGCAGTTCTAGCTAGCATCGGTGATACTTCAGTATTAGTGTCTGTTGTTGGTAAGCGTGAAGCAGCACCAGGTCAAGACTTCTTCCCACTAACAGTGAACTACCAAGAGCGTATGTACGCTGCGGGTCGTATTCCAGGTGGTTTCTTAAAGCGTGAAGGTCGTCCAAACGACGGTGAAACGTTGATCGCTCGTCTAATTGACCGTCCAATTCGTCCACTTTTCCCAGATGGTTTCGTAAACGAAGTACAAGTTATCGCAACAGTTGTTTCTGTAAACCCTGACATCCAGCCTGATATGGTTGCGATGATTGGTACATCAGCGGCACTTGCTATTTCTGGTATTCCATTCAACGGTCCACTAGGTGCGGTTCGTGTAGGTTACACTGATGGTCAATACGTACTTAACCCAACGCTAACAGAGCTTGAATCAAGCAAGCTAGACCTAGTTGTTGCTGGTACTGAAAACGCAGTATTAATGGTTGAATCAGAAGCTGAAGTTCTAACAGAAGAAGAGATGCTGGGTGCGGTTGTTTATGGTCATGAACAAGCACAGGCTATCATCAAAGCTGTTGAAGAGTTCAAAGCAGAAGCGGGTAAACCAGCTTGGGATTGGACAGCACCAGAAAAGAACGTAACACTGGCTGATAAAATCGCTGCAATCGCAGAAGAGAAAGTAGGCGCTGCTTATTTGATCACTGACAAAGTAGCGCGTAAAGAAGCGATTTCTGCTGCTAAAGCAGAAGTAATTGAAAAATTAGCCGCTGAGCTTGCTGAAGATGAGTCTTTGGATGAGCAAGAAGTAGGTAAACTGTTCGGTACTCTAGAGAAGAAGACAGTACGTGGTCGTATCATTGCAGGTGAAAAGCGCATCGATGGTCGTGAACCAGATATGGTTCGTGCACTAGACGTAATGACAGGTGTACTACCTCGTACACACGGTTCTGCTATCTTCACGCGTGGTGAAACTCAGGCATTAGTAACTGCCACGCTAGGTACCGAGCGTGATTCACAGCTAATTGATGACCTAACTGGTACTCAAAAGCACCACTTCATGTTGCACTACAACTTCCCTCCATTCTGTGTAGGTGAAACTGGTTTTGTAGGTTCGCCTAAGCGTCGTGAAATTGGTCACGGTAACCTAGCAAAGCGTGGTGTTGCAGCGGTTCTTCCTTCACTTGAAGAATTCCCATACTCAATTCGTGTAGTATCAGAAATCACTGAATCAAACGGTTCATCCTCGATGGCTTCTGTATGTGGTACGTCACTTGCGCTGATGAACGCGGGTGTACAAGTTAAAGCATCTGTTGCGGGTATCGCAATGGGTCTAGTTAAAGAAGGCGACGACTTTGTTGTTCTTTCTGACATCTTAGGTGATGAAGATCATTTAGGCGACATGGACTTCAAAGTAGCAGGTACTAACGCTGGTGTTACTGCACTTCAGATGGATATCAAGATTGAAGGTATTACAAAAGAAATCATGCAGATCGCACTTAAGCAAGCAAAAGCGGCACGTTTACATATCCTAGGTGTAATGGACCAAGCGATTGCTGCACCTTCAGAAGAACTGTCAGAATTTGCACCGCGTATCTACACAATGAATATTCCACCGAAGAAGATTGCAGACGTTATCGGTAAAGGTGGTGCAACAATTCGTCAGCTTACTGAAGAAACTGGCACAACGATCGAAATCGAAGATGACGGTACAGTTAAGATTGCTGCAACAGATGGTCAAAGTGCGAAAGACGCAATTGCACGTGTAGAAGCGTTAACTGCTGAACTTGAAGTTGGCACGCTTTACACCGGTAAAGTTGTACGTATCGTTGACTTCGGCGCATTTGTAAACGTTCTACCAGGTAAAGATGGTTTAGTGCACATTTCTCAGATCAGTGAAGAGCGTGTAAATAACGTGTCTGATCACCTAACTGTAGGTCAAGAAGTTAAAGTTAAAGTACTTGAAGTTGACCGCCAGGGCCGTGTTCGTCTGAGCATCAAAGAAGCTGTTGAGAAAAAAGCAGACGCTGAGCAAGAAAAGCCAGCTGAATAATCTGTTTTCTCACATGTAACAATGAAAAGGGGCTGTTAGGCCCCTTTTTTTATGTTTTAATGGCACTTACCGTTATTACGAGTGTCAGCATATTAAGACGGTTCAAGTTTGCTGATATTACACAAAGGAAGCCAATGAAGTTTAAATCATTTCTACTCGCATCAGTGGTTGCGATGACATTAGCGGGTTGTCAAACAACCTCAGAGAAACAAACGGCTAAGTCGGTGGCTAATGTGCCTTTAGGTGTGCCACTTGCACCAAATTATAGAAATGAAATTGAAATTGCACGTTATTCGGAGCTGTTACTCTCTCCTGAAATTAATAATGACCAAAAAGCAGAGTTATTTCTGAGAAGAGGTCGACTCTATGATAGCGTTGGTTTGTCAACGTTGGCGCGTATTGACTTTAATCGTGCAGTGCAACTAAAACCTGACCTTGCCTCTGTGTATAATTTTCTAGGTATCCACCATACACTAGCTCAAGATTTTGGTAAGGCATACGAAATGTTTGACGCGGTGTTAGAGTTGGACGAAGACCATCAATATGCTTATCTTAATCGTGGCATAGCTCTTTATTATGGTGGTAGACCAGAGCTTTCTAGCCAAGATTTAGAGGCATTTTTAATGCGTTCTCCAGCCGATGCTTATCGTGTTATGTGGGTATATTTAGCGCAAGCAAAAGTAGATGCCAATGCCGCTTATGAGCAACTGAAAGCCAATAGCGAAGCACTAAACACAGATGAATGGTCTACTCAGCTTGTACAGCTTTACTTAGGCCAACTAACCGAAACTCAGTTTTTAGCACAGATCACAGACGGTGTAGCAGGGCAGCAGCAATATGCAGAGCGACTCTGTGAAGCATATTTTTACTTAGCAAAGCTATATCAAGCAAGAGGCAAAGAGGCTGTTGCGGTTGACTTCTTTAAACTTGCGCTGGCCACAAATGTATTTGAATTTGTCGAGCATAAATATGCTCGATTGGAACTAGAGCTTTTTGCCGGTGTCAAAGCTGGCTAAGTATTTTTGGTCTTGCTTCTTTCTTGTGGTGATTAACAGCAGTGTTGATCACCCAAGACTTGCGGATAAACTTTCACAATCTGATTTTTTAGAGCGTTTTCCTCAAGCGTATTATTCTGTCGATATAAACCCATTCGACTTACCTGCCACTACCCTAGAAAAACTTCGATTCTTAGATGAGCCTGAAGTAAATTTAGCATTACTATTTCATTTAGTCCGAGAGGGCGAATTTCATAAAGCAAGATTTTTATGGCAGTCTTTGCCAGTTAGTATCTCCAAAACAAGATTAAATGAATTGATTGATTTACTCGTTTTAAAGCAACGCTGGGAAGAATTAACAATACTTTCAAAGTTTTTTAAGCCAACAGAACGGTTAGAGACAGTATTAGATGTTCAGCAAGGCATCGCACCTGACAAATTGAATGAGGCCCAATTAGACGGGCTATCTATCGCATTGTTACCTGAACAAGTCGCTTTTAATACAGAGTGTAAAAATAATGTATTGTTATTAGCCGATCGCTTTTCTGCATATAAACATTTAAATGTATTACGAAACAAGTACTTGCTAAAGCCAGAGCCAGAGCAAAATAGCTTTTGTTTGAGCGAGGTTTATTATGTTGGCAATGCACTTAAGTGCGAAGAGGGTTTTAAGGGGTTTGCAATTTGTAACATGATGCGAGATTTGCCTCAATCGGACTACTTAATTGTCATGACAAAAAATGGGCTTGCAAATGTAAGAGGAACACAGATGACGCTCACTCTAAGAAGTGATTACGACGTTCTAGTTCATGAATTAATGCATTTTAGTGGTTTTGAAGATGAGTATGCGATTTACGGACAAAAAGCACATTGGCTGTGTAACTCAACAGGTTTAAAAGCGCCAAATTTGTTTATCGGTTCACCAGAAAATGCGCCTCAGGGCTGGGTGAAATCAAACACCTGTCAGTATGGTAGATTAGACGCCTTTAAACCTGCCCTGAAATGGAGCAAGATGCAATTCCAAGAACTGCCACTTTCTGAGCAATATAGACAACTTTGGCAAAAAAAAGTACAACAAGATTGGTTGATTAAGCAGCAAAAAATGGCAAACAATGCACAAACTATTATTAACTAAGCTGTCCGCTTATATCCATTTTTATAATTTAATCTGAATTGTTTGTTAATTTCGTCTAGTATTTAACCAGCTAGAACCTAAAACTATAGACAACTCAAACACTAATAAAGTATAAATTGTAACAGTTTTGCATGGAGAAAATGCACAATTAGATGCATAACTATCCGTGACTATCAGTGTTTAGTTGCACTGTTTATCTCTGTGACAGCACAATAAAAAAGGTTAATTATATGACTTTGCTTTGGATACCTTTGTTATCCTTCTTTGGCAGTATTATTTCATCTTTAACAGGCAAGTTAACGCGTAACCAAACTACTGCTTTAACACTCGTGATGCCTGCTATTGCCTTAATACTGGTCATTAACTCTGCTGCAGATGTTTTTGCGGGTGAAGTACTGCGTGAAAGCATCAGTTGGGTTCCTACTCTTGGTCTAGAGTTATCGTTTCGACTTGACGGGCTCTCACTATTATTTATCTTTATGATCTTAGGTATTGGCATGTTGGTCATTTTTTATGCCCGTTATTACTTGAGTGAAAAAGATTCTATGCCGAAATTATTCGCTTACCTGATGCTATTTATGACGGCGATGTTAGGGATTGTAACAGCGAATAATGTCCTTCAATTGTGGTTGTTCTGGGAACTTACTAGCATTAGTTCATTCCTATTAATTAGCTATTGGTGGAATAAGTCAGAAGCTCGTAAAGGTGCGCGTATGGCGCTAACTATCACAGGCGGTGGTGGCCTTGCACTGCTTGCCGGTTTGTTAATACTTGGCCATATTGTAGGTAGCTATGATATTGATGTCATTTTAGCAAGCCGTGAGCTTATTCAAGCCCATGATTTATACGAAGCTACGCTAGTCTTAGTATTATTAGGTGCATTCACTAAATCTGCGCAATTCCCATTCCATTTCTGGTTGCCTCACGCAATGGCGGCACCCACACCTGTAAGTGCTTACTTACATAGTGCGACTATGGTAAAAGCAGGCATTTTCTTACTTGCACGCTTTTATCCTGCGCTTGCTGGTTCAGAGCTTTGGTTTATTTTAGTTGGTCTCACTGGTTTAGCGACTTTGCTGTTTGCAGCTTATATTGCGCTATTCAAGCATGATCTTAAAGGGTTATTGGCTTACTCCACAATTAGCCACTTAGGTTTAATTACCTTATTGTTCGGTTTAGATACTGAGCTTGCAACCGTAGCGGCAATTTTCCACATCATCAACCATGCGACCTTTAAAGCATCATTATTCATGGCTGCAGGTATTATCGATCATGAGTCGGGTACACGCGATATGCGTAAGCTCAATGGTATGTGGCGATTTATGCCTTACACAGCAACACTTGCTATGGTTGCAGCCGCTTCTATGGCAGGTGTGCCTCTACTAAATGGCTTTTTATCAAAAGAGATGTTCTTTGCAGAAACCTTGCATCAACAGCTATTAGGTTCAATGTCTTGGTTAGTTCCTGTGCTTGCAACTATTGCTGCTGCTTTCTCTGTCGCTTATTCAGCTCGATTTATCCATGATGTTTTTTTTAACGGCGATCCAATTGATTTACCGAAAGAGCCACATGAAGCGCCAAGATACATGCGTATTCCAATAGAGATACTTGTAGCCCTATGTTTAATTGTAGGTATGTTCCCGAACTTTATCGTGCATGATATCATTTATACGGCTGCTGATGCGGTTTTAGCTGGCCAAGTGCCTGCCTATAAAATCTCACTATGGCACGGCTTCAATTTACCATTGCTTATGAGTGCGTTAGCTGTTGCCGGTGGTATTTTAATTTATACTCAGCGTAAGTATTTGTTCCAATTCCAAGCCTCACTGCCGCCGATGACCGGCAAAAAAATGTTTGATGGCTCAGTTTCCAAGTTAGTTAGATGGAGCCAAAACAAAATTGCCGCTGTTGAAAATGGCTCACTACAACGTTATTTGATGCTAATGTTTGTGATTGTTTTGCTGGCAGCTGGTTGGCCGTTATTTGAAATGGCACAATTAGCAGGTAATAATCCATTGACACCAGTAGATATGCACAACGGCATTGGTGCTGGCTTGTTAATGATTGCTGCAATCGCAACTGTTATTTGGCATCGTCAACGTATGATTTCTCTTCTAATGCTATCAGTTGTAGGTCTAATGGTATCGATTGCTTTTACACGCTTTTCAGCCCCAGATTTAGCGTTAACCCAACTAACGGTAGAAGTAGTTACCGTTATATTACTTATGCTGGCGCTATTTTTCTTACCACAAAAGTCTCCTAAAGTGTCAAGCTCCGTGCGTGTTTTACGTGATTTAGGCATTGCTTCTACAATTGGTATTGTCATTGGTAGCATTTGTTATGCGTTAATTACTCGTCCACTTAATAGTATTTCTGACTTTTTCTTAGCGAACGCGAAGACAGGCGGTGGTGGTACTAACGTAGTGAACGTCATACTCGTCGACTTCCGTGGTTTTGACACGCTCGGTGAGATTTGTGTACTCGGAATTGCTGCTTTGGGTATATACAAGCTATTGGTAAACTTACCCCTGTTTATGCCAGGTTCTGATAGTGAAGGGCGTCCTTGGGCAAAAGAGCGCTATCCGCTGTTGCTTGCAAGTATCTCTCAGAGTTTACTGCCACTCGCACTGTTAGTGTCTTTCTATATCTTCCTTCGAGGTCATAACTTACCGGGAGGAGGCTTCATTGCTGGCCTGATCACTGCCATAGCCTTTATTCTGCAGTACATCGCGCATGGTTCAAATTGGATAGCCGAGCGCTTGACCATAAACTACCGTAAAATCATTGCTTCGGGCATCGCAATTGCCTTAGCAACAGGCGTAGGCAGTTGGTTATTTGGTCGTCCATTCTTGAAAACATGGTTCGATTACTTCGACTTACCTGTAATTGGTCAGATTGAGCTTGCCAGTGCCCTCGTATTTGATTTAGGGGTATATATCACAGTTGTTGGTGCAACTCTGATGATTCTAGCAAGTCTGGGTAAATTAACTGCCAATGCGCCGAAAGAAGAGGTAAACATTTAATGGAAATTTTATATGCATCTTGCGTCGGCCTATTGGTCGCGTGTGGCGTGTTTTTGATTTTACGTTCAAGAACCTTTCCTGTGGTGCTAGGCCTAACTATGTTGTCTTACGCGGTGAATTTATTTTTGTTCGCATCTGGCCGTCTTACTTTAAACAAGGCTGCTGTGCTTGGATATAGCCCAGAGTATGCTGATCCTTTACCACAAGCTTTAGTATTAACTGCGATTGTAATTGGCTTCGCGATGACAGCATTTGTTGTGATTTTAGCAATCCGAGGCCGTGCTGATTTAGGTAATGACCATGTAAATGGTCAAGTTCCGACTAATAATAACAAGGGCAAAGCATGATCCAACATTTAACTTCTCTGCCTGTATTACTTCCTATGTTGGCAGGGGTTATTTTATTAATGCCACCTTGTGGTAAGAATAAGCAGATCCGTCGCTTTTCTTCTGTGGCTCTCAGTTTTATCACCTTGTTAGCATCGGTGCTGTTGTTGTTACAAGTTAAAGAAATGGGCAGCACAACATATGCAATAGGTGATTGGCAAGCGCCTTTTGGTATTGTGTTGTTTGCTGATCCGCTTTCGACTTTACTGGTTTCACTCACTTCTTTGCTTGGACTAACTTGTGCATTGTATGCGTGTGCAGGTGATGACGAAAAAGGCAGTTTTTATCATCCTTTATTGCACTTTTTAGTGTTGGGTGTAAATGGCGCTTTTTTAACAGGCGATGCGTTTAATCTATTTGTTTTCTTTGAAGTTTTGTTGATAGCCTCTTATTCATTGTTAATGCATGGTGGCGATAAGCACAATACCCGAGCAGCGTTACAATATGTGATAATGAACCTGGTGGGCTCTGCTATTTTCTTAATCGCTTTGGGTATTTTATACGGCGTACTTGGTACATTAAATATGGCCGATATGGCGAACAAGATTAATAGTTTACAAGGTGATGATGTTTATCTTGCGAAGATTGGTGGCTTGTTACTACTTGTTGTATTTGCACTTAAAGGTGCACTTTTACCACTACATTTATGGCTGCCTAACACATATGCGACAGCTATACCGGTCGTGGCAGCGTTGTTTGCAATTATGACTAAGGTAGGTGTTTACTCGATGATGCGAGTATATACATTGATTTTTGGTGACGAAGCAGGTGAGTTAAGCCATATGGCTCAGAGTTGGCTGTGGTGGTTAGCCTTGGCAACAATTGTAATGGGCACGATTGGTGTTTTAGCAAGTAAAGATATGCGCAAATTGGTTGCGAACTTAGTGATAGTATCTGTGGGTACGCTGGTTGCGCTTGTTGCTGTGCAAACAAAGGAGGCCAGTGCCGCAGCTATTTTTTATCTAGTGCACTCTACACTTGTCACTGCAGCATTGTTTTTACTTGCTGATATGATAGGAATTCAACGTGGTAAAGTCGCCGACCGCATCACAATTGGCCGACCTGTAACCCAACCTATTTTACTTGGAGGGGCTTTTGCTATTGCAGCAATTACAGTTATTGGTATGCCGCCGCTATCAGGTTTCATTGGTAAAGTATGGCTATTAAGAGCGACATTCGAGAATGAATATGGTGCTATTTTTTGGGGACTCTATTTACTGGCTAGCTTGGCTTTATTAGTAGGTATATCAAAAGCAGGCAGTACAATGTTTTGGCATCATCAAAATAAAGGACAAGATACTGTTGAGCCAGTAAAGGCACATAAATATCAAATATCAGCGCTATTAATTGTGTTACTTGGTTCACCATTGATGGTTATTTTTGCTGGCAATATGTCAGAGTATGCCATTGAAGCCGCAAAACAATTGCATGACTTCTCAGCGAATATCTCTGTGGTACTTGGGGAGGCAAAATAATGCGTACAGAAGCAAAGTTTAAATGGCTGCCAACGCCTTTCAGAAGTTTATTACTATTTAGTGTTTGGTTATTACTCAATAACAGTGTTTCACCTGGACATATAATCTTAGGTACAATATTAGCGATAGTTATCCCCTTGGCTACTAATCCGTTTAGGACTAAACAGCCTCTGATTTTACATCCAAGGTTGGCATTAAAACATTTATTTTTAGTGTTGTACGACATAATTACTGCAAATATTCAAGTTGCGTTATTGATATTAGGTCCTACGAAGAAACTCAACCCTGGCTTTGTTAAAGTGCCTTTAGATCTTGACCAGGCAATGCCGATCACGATTTTAGCTAGTACTGTGTCACTGACCCCAGGTACGGTCAGTGCAGAGGTTTACCCTTGGAAAGAGACGTTAGATGAAGGTGAAGAGCCTGAGCAGCGTTATTTACTTATTCATGTACTTAATCTAAAAGATGAGCAAGAGTTGATTAACACCATAAAACAGCGATACGAAGCACCTTTAAAGGAGATCTTTGAATGTTAGAGACAGTTATCCTGATTGTATTTGCGATGATTGGCGTTTCGTTACTATTGAATTTGTGGCGATTAGTGAAGGGTCCCTCAGTGCCAGACAGAATCCTGGCTTTAGATACCATGTATATTAATAGTATTGCTCTGATTATTTTATATGGTCTGAGTATGGGCACCGAGCTTTACTTTGAGGCTGCGCTATTAATTGCAATGTTAGGTTTTGTAAGTACGGTAGCTGTATGTAAGTATTTACTACGTGGTGACATAATAGAATAGGTGAGACATGGCTGAATGGATTATTTCTATATTACTTTTAATTGGTGGCTCATTCGTATTGGTTGGGTCAATTGGCCTTGTGAAAATGCCTGACTTCTTTATGCGTTTACATGGTCCGACAAAAGCAACTACACTGGGCATGGCTTGTTTGCTAACAGCGTCAATGGTGTTTTTCAGTCAGTCCGAAGCGGGGATCAGTCTTAAAGAGTTCTTGATTTCGATCTTCTTACTATTAACTGCACCTATCAGTGGTTATATGCTGATTAAATCAGCAATACATCACAAGCTTGACAGCATTGAGCGTACAAAGGGTAAAGACCATATTGAGGATGATGTTTAATTTAGATGATTATCTAAAGTTTTGAACGAGTCATTTAAACGGTTAGTTTAGATCTATTAGGCTAAAAAATAAGACAAGCGCTAAGCAGAGACTTAGCAGCTTGCTTATTGTGCTATGGTTTAATGTTTTGGTGTTAATGAAAAGCCTGCTCTGCCAAAAGTGATTGTGCCTCCTCGCAATGAGGTCGCATATTTTGTTGAAGAAAAGACGGAAGAATATGATACGAAAGTATTCTCGGCCTATAAAAATGCTTGCCTAGGTATCACTTTATAAAACAAGTATGACCTTGGCTTAGTTTTGCACAATGTCTTTTGTAATTATGAGTTTTATCACAATGATATTAACGACTTGTTGAGACATGTTGTGTTACCTTTGTAAGATGGAAAACAACAGCGGATTAAGCGTTTTAGAGAAGACTTTGGCTACTTTATTTACCCTGATTATTTTGAAACCGATTATCAGTTTTATAGACAATATAAACTGAGGCTACTGGACTTTAACTTAGAAAATTTAAAAATAGCCTAGGACTTAGTAAAATGACATTAAGCTAGTTTGAGCTATCTTCATTATCTAATTTGTTTTGAAAGTCTGATTTTACAATCTCAAGTGCAGCAAGCACATCTTCAGTAGGCAATTCATTTTGTTCTAATAACATAATTAAGTCGACAGCCAACTTCACATGGGTCGGTGCGTTTTCTAAACCACTACTCACAGACTGACTGACCTCTTTTAGATACTTCCTTCATGGCAACATTAATTGCAATATCAACTTTCTGTTCCATCTGTATACGTTCGTGTTGTGGTAAATAAAAAGCCATGTCTACATCATAGCGAATATACCTTGCAGGTAGTTGATTAAGCACAGTACAGCAAAAGTCAGCCATTACATCATCATTATATTTATCTTGTAGGTTACGCGCAAAGATGCGATCTAGCATGATTTTCTCATAATAATTGTGCACATCATCATGTAGTTTCATGTCACCTTCCTAATGTTTTTTACTTTTTGAGTTTATAACAAAAGTCAATAGTTTTCGAACACAGCGAGTAAAAGTTGTTTGTGTACTTCAACCAATTGTTCTTCATTACGTTGATAGCCACCGCCAAGCCCAATCGATAAAGGGATTTCGTTGTTTTTACAATATGAAATCACTTTTTTATCCCGCTTTAAGACACCTTCTAAACTGATTTCCAGTAAACCAAGCTCATCTTTATAGAAAATATCAGCACCGGCATTATAGATAATAATATCAGGATGATAGAAACGTTTAATTAAATCTAAAGCTTGTTGAAGCGTTTGCAAATATTGTGTGTCGGAACAACCTTTTTCTATCTCAAAATCAAGATCTGAACGCGCTTTTGTTCGGGGAAAGTTCTGAGCGCAGTGCAAAGAGCAAGTAATGATGTGGTCGCTGTCATGTAAAATATCAGCAGTGCCATCTCCTTGGTGTACATCGCAATCGAGGATCACAACGCGCTCAACAAGGCCTTGCTGGATCAGATGCTGTGCAGTTATGGCATGGTCGTTAAAAATACAAAACCCTGCACCATGATTAAATCGGGCATGGTGGTAACCTCCACCTAAGTTTAACCCAAGTCCATGCTCTAAAGCGTATTCGGCCGCTTCGATACTCGCACCAACAGAGAGTAAGGTTCTCTTAACTAATGTTGTTGACCATGGAAAGCCCACTTTTTTGATAGCTTTTTCGGGAAGAAGCCCGTTAACAAATGCGTCGACATAATCAGCGTCATGACAAAGCTTGATCTGCCCTAAGCTAGCAGGCTTTGGTTCTAATACTTGGTCTGAAAACCCCATTGCATGAATTACATTTTCAAGTTTTTGATACTTTTTTATCGGAAAGCGGTGTCTTTCAGGCAGTTGAAGGGCACTATATAGGGGGTGATAGAATATCATTAGCGATTTTGTTGTCTTTCGACTTGTTGAATTTTGTCTTCAGTGGCGGAGATGGCTTTCCTACAGCGGCCGAGTCGAGCATGTAGTACCAAGATCTCTTGATTGATTTTACTCGCCTCAGCCTTACTCGCCGATGTAAGTTGCTGCTTACGTATATCAATCATCTCTTGCAAGCGTCGTTCGAACTCATGGTTTTGTGATAACTCCTGATAAAGCTCATGAGAGCTTTGCATGATTTTCTTAACAGCTTGCTTGAAGACCTTTGCTTTTTTGGGCTTCGTAAACTTATTTTCTTTGGCCCAAACAGGCGTTGATTTTAAAACCTTTATAACTGCTTCAATTTGTGTGCTTAATTTTTCAAGGGCAAACGCATAAGCATGACGTTTATCTGGGCTTGGCAACCTTGCAAAAGCTTCTTTTATTTCGTCTACGTAATCGCAAAGCTTTAAACTTTTAGTCGCAAACACGCTGTGTGCAAATAAACTTGGTTGTGCTTGAATGTAGCGGTTTTTATCAAACCACTTTGCTTTATCAAATTGCTGAGCATGCTGAGCAAGTTGCTCAATTTGCTGCTGTAATTTGACGATGGCCTGGCTCATATAAAATAAGCCTCATAAATTAGTTTGCCAGCGAGCACGATAACTACACTGTTAAACAAGGGCTTTATTAGTTTATTACCGAACTTGATTGCAGAGTGCGCGCCTATCCACGCACCGACCATTAAGAAGAGCCCCATGGTAATGCCAAGTAAAAAGTTTACATGACCGAGTGCCACAAAGGTGATCAGCGAAATAAAATTAGATACAAAGTTCATTGAACGGGCGAGTCCGCAATTCAACAATAAACTCATTTTATAAAGTAGGCTGTTTGATGCAGTCCAAAAAGTGCCAGTACCAGGGCCTGCTAAACCATCAAAAAAACCCAAACTTAACCCTTGTGACCATTGTTTGATTTTTAGCTGTAACGTCTTGGCTGGTAAATGATGGCTGGTCTCAGTGCTAAATTTTCCAAAAAGGCTGTAGCAGGCAACAGCAATGATGATCACAGGCAGTAATTTGTTTAAAAATTCAATACTAAGATGATCAACCAATAAGGTGCCGAGAAGTGCGCCTATTGCGGTTGCAAGGATAGATCCTGCCCAAAACTTAGGGTTGAATAAGTTCTTTTTGTAGTAGGTGATGCTAGCTGTAATTGAGCCAAAGCTTGCAGCAAGTTTATTGGTACCTAACGTCATGTGCGGTGGTAAGCCTGCGGTAAGTAGTGCAGGTACAGTTAACATACCGCCTCCGCCAGCTACCGCATCTATAAAGCCAGCTATGAGTGCAACCAAACACAATAAGCCCCAAGTCATAGGGTCGAGCGCAAATTCCAACATTAATAATCTATTTGTCTTTTAAATGGCGGGAGGGTATCTAGCATGGCTTTTCCATACCGTTTACTGACCAAACGCCTATCAAGGAGCGTGATTTTTCCTTGATCGGTTTCTTTTCTCAGCAGTCTACCACAGCTTTGTACTAATTTCTTTGCAGCATCGGGTACAGTGATTGATAAAAATGGATTACCGCCTTTACTCGTAACGAACTCAGCTTGCGCTTCTTCTATAGGGGAGGTAGGCACTGCAAAAGGGATCTTTGTTATGACTAAATTTTCTAAATAAGCACCGGGTAAATCGAGTCCCTCAGACAAACTTTGCGTACCAAATAAAATACTGCCATGGCCAGAATCAATACGAGATTTATGCTTTTTCAGCAGCGCATCTCGAGAGAACTCACCTTGAATTAAGATCTGCCAATTTTTTAGACGCATTTTTTTCGCAACATGTTCCATCTGCCAATAGGAGGCAAATAACACCAAATTACCCTTAGTTCTATCTAAATACTCAGGCAAAGCATCAGCTAAAAAGTCACTGAACGCCTTATCAGTAGGCTCTTTATCTGTCGTTGGTATATGAAGTGTTGCTTGTTTAGGATAATCAAACGGTGAATTAGCTTTTATATATTGCACGCCTTCTTCACCTTTTAGCCCACTTTCTTTTGCGAAATGGTCGAATGTACCGAGTGCACTGAGCGTGGCTGAACATAATACGGCGCCTGCACATTCGCGCCATAGTTTATCTTTTAAATAGTAACCCACTTCAATTGGGCAGTCGCAAAGTAAATGATCGTGATGGTTTTTGTATTCAAGTCGCTTTATCCAGCGAGCATGGGGAATACTGTCACCCTTACTGGCGTAGCTGAACCAAAGCTTTTGTAATTGCTCAATACGGTTGATGTACTGACCACTCTCGGCTAAAAGAGGATCGGCTAAAAATGCCGTTACATCACCATCACTAACATCTAAAGTAAGCGCATCATGCATTTTATTGAGTGCTCTTAAAGCATCTAGGGTTGCATCGCTGATGTCTTTGGCTTTGAGAGTGAGTTGTTCAGGGACAATGCCATGTTCGAATCTGTAGGTATCATCATCGTTATAATTAAAATCAGCTTGATCTAGTAGATCTCTGACCGACCTTAAATCTTTAGCTGCATCATTTGCGGCATCATTGAGTTTAAAGTTTTGACCAATGGCTTTTTGCGACACAATGGCATTAGCCATTTTTTGACTGAATTTTAACAGCTTATCAATCCAATCTAATGTGCCTTTAATGGTTGCTGCAGCAGATGAAAAGTCTCTAGTGATGTGAGGTAAATGGTGCGCTTCGTCAATGACGTAAAAGGTTTCATCGGGCTCAGGCAAGATCTTACCGCCACCAAGCTCCAAGTCTGCGAGTAACAGAGCATGGTTAATAACAAGCACATCCATCTGCGCCATCTTTTGTCTTGCTAAATGGAAAGGGCATAAATGGTGAGACTTCATTTGTCTTTGACATGCATGTTTATCACAGGCTATTAAGTTCCATACTCGATCAGGAATGGTGTCGGCCCAACTATCTCTATCACCTTGCCATTGTTTGTTCTGATAGGCATTTTGTAATGCAACTAAGCAGTTTTTCTCCTGCTCAGATAATGGCGAGCTTAACGTGGGCATGAGTGACATTTGCATCATGTCTTCGTCTAGTGCTGAATTTAATTTGTGCACACAGATATACCTGTGCCTACCTTTGACCAAATCAAATTTGAAATCGAGCCCTGAGTGCTCTTTAAAAAAAGGTAACTCTTTTTCAATAAGTTGCTCTTGTAAGGCGACGGTTGCAGTAGAGATGACGAGTTTCTTCTTTTTAGCCAGTGCTAAAGGCAGGGCGCCTAGACAGTAGGCTAGGGACTTACCAGTACCTGTTCCTGCTTCAATAACACAAATTTTTTGTGATTTATGATATTCGCCCGCTAAAACTTTAGCGATTTCTGCGACTAAATAATTTTGGCTTTTTCTAGGTCTATAACCGTCTAAGCTTTCAGCAATGCTGGTATGTGTTGTTCGAATTGTTTTTTTTAATGCATCTGAAAGCATGAAGGTCGCCTAAAAAGTACAGTATGTATATAATTACAGTGTTTGTTATTTTAGATGGGGTTCTATCTTGGCACAAGCTGTATACGAAGGCTTTATTCTATCACGCCAGCAATTTAATCAGCAGGGAAAGTTATGCCTTTGTTACTGGCTCATGACACCACAAGGTCCTGCCAAGGTAGTTATACCCGATCAACAGTCTGTTTTTTTTATCCGCCAGTCGGACGCTGCACAAGCTGAACGTCTTGTGGATTTAGAAGCATTGCAATGTGACATAAAGCCAGTTTCATTAAAACACTTCGACGGTGAGCCCGTTGCAGCATGTTATTTTTCTTCTAACCAGCATCTATTTCAAGCTAAGCAATGTTTTTCTCAGTATATGCACTTGTATGAAGATGATATTCGTCATTGCGACCGTTACTTAATGGAACGTTTCATCAGAGGCGGTGTATGGGTAAGCGGAAAAGTAAAGCAACGAAGTAGCTATATTGAGATCACGGATGCAAAGCTGAAAGAGAACCCAGATTACAAACCAACTCTTTCTATGTTGTCACTTGATATTGAGTGTGATGGTCAAGGTGTACTTTTTTCAGTTGGTCTTGTGAGTGAGCAGTATAAAAGTGTCATCATGATTGGAGCTGCACAGCAAACTGAGCAAAGTATTATTTGGGTCGAGGATGAAATTGAATTGCTCCAAGTCTTAATGCAGCAAGTGAAGGCCATAGATCCCGATGTAATTATTGGCTGGAATGTTATTGAGTTTGATTTTGTAGTCTTGGCAGAGCGTGCTGAGGCACTAGGTATCGAACTCTGTTTAGGGCGAGATAACGCGTCGATAGATATTTATATAGGCAACTATGTTCGGGTTTTGATCTCAGGTCGAGTGGTCATTGATGGTATTGATACCATGAAAAATGCCACGTATCACTTTTCGAGTTTTAGTCTTGCAAATGTGGCGAGTGAAATTTTAGGTGAGCAAAAGCTTATCCAACAAGATAACCGCTTGTCTGAAATTATTAGGCAATTTAATGAAGATAAGCTCGCTTTAGCAGCTTATAACCTGCAAGATTGCATACTAGTTATGTCGATTTTCAAAAAATTAAATTTGTTAGAATTTGCCATTGTCCGAACCCAAATGACAGGTTTAGAGCTTGAAAAGATGGGCGGCTCAGTGGCTGCTTTCATTAATTTATATTTACCTCTATTGCATCGAAGTAGTTATATTGCCCCAAATTTAGCCGAGCATGGTTTGTCCTTTGAGAGCCCTGGTGGCTATGTCATGGAGTCAAAACCAGGCCTTTATAAAAATGTGCTCGTACTCGATTTTAAAAGCCTATACCCATCTATAATTAGAACTTTTTTTATAGATCCTCTCGGGCTTATCAAAGGCTTAGACGACCCTGAGAGTGCATTGGAAGGGTTTAACGGCGGTTATTTTTCTAAAACATCACATCATTTGCCTAAATTGGTCGAGCAGTTATCAGAGAAAAGACAAAACGCTAAAGAGCAGGGCGATGCCATGTTATCTCAAGCTATCAAAATTATTATGAATAGTTTATATGGAGTTTTAGGCTCAAAAGGCTGTCGTTTTTATGACCCAAGACTATCTAGCTCTATTACCCTGCGTGGTCATCAAATCATGCAAACAACACGTAAATGGCTTGAAGATTGGGGATATGAAGTTATCTACGGCGACACTGATTCTACTTTTGTTGCTTTACCTGAAGAGTTAACTGCTGAAAAAAGCCATGAAATAGGCAATGCTCTGCAAAGAAAAATAAACAAAACTTGGTCTACAGAATGCGAAAAACGCTATGGCATTCAAAGTCACTTAGAAATTGAATTTGAAACGCACTACAGTCCATTCTTTATGCCGACTATTCGTGGGCAAGAAACTGGTTCTAAGAAACGTTATGTTTGGTAAGTGCAAAAGAATGGGCACACTGAGCTAGTGTTTAAAGGTATGGAAACAGTCAGGAGTGATTGGACTGATATAGCCAAATTATTCCAAAAAGAATTAGTTGAAACATTATTCTCTGAGGGAGATCTGGAATCAGTAGCCCAAAAATATATCGACCTGATACTTAGTGGCGAAAATGACCATTTACTAATCTATAAAAAACGCTTGGGTAAGCCTCTTGAGCAGTACGTTAAGAATATTCCGCCTCATGTGAGAGCTGCGAAAAACCTCCCAAGCAACGCAGGTTTCTCTACCTCTAAAGGCTCGATTATAAGTTACTATATTTCTAAATCAGGTCCTATTGCAGTATTTAGTCCTCAACAAGATGTTCAACAAGTGGATTACGAGCATTACATTCAAAAACAAATTATGCCAATTCTTAAAATGTTTTTAATCAATTTTAACGAGTCAATGCTAACAAATAAACAACACAAACTATTCTAATGTTAGCGTATTATTAAGAATGTATGTTGTTGATTTGTCTTGATGTAAATCAAATGTACCCGCCATTTTAGTTTATGCATTTGTGTTTTTTTTATGTTTCGTTTTTAGCAACTCTGTGGTGTTTTTTGTGCTCAAAACCTGAAATTGGTACAATAATGTGTATTTAGTGTTGCAAATTCGTCATATTTTTTAATTGACATGAATAATGCCTGTTGTTTAGTATGCAACTAGTTCATTGCACATGCTGCAATTACCTATAAGAGGGATAACCCTCACAAAATTATAAAGCTACTAACAAGTGGTCCCAGGGAGATAACATGTTAAATAATAAAGTATCAAAAGCAGTTCGCTTAGCGATCGCTTTTGGCGCAGCTTCTTCAGCTGCATTTTCAGCGAATACTTTTGCTGCAGACGAAGACGGTGCAGAAAAAGTTGAGCGTATTGAAGTAACTGGTTCACGTATCAAGCGTACCGATCTTGAAGGCGCAAGCCCTGTTGAAGTAATCACTACTGCACAGTTTGAAGAGCAAGGTCGTATTTCTGTTGCTGATGCACTTCGTAGTGTTACTTCAAACAGCTTCGGTTCATTTGTTCCAAGTTCAGGTTCGTCTGCACAATCTCAATCTACAGTGAGCCTTCTAGGTGCTGGTAGTGATCGTACCCTGGTATTGGTCGATGGTAAGCGTGTTGCTGGTTCTCCATCACTAGGTGGCTCATCTGCAAACTTAAGCTCTATTCCTATGGCAGCTGTTGAGCGTATCGAGATCCTAAAAGACGGTGCTTCTGCTATTTATGGTTCTGATGCTATCGCTGGTGTAATCAACATCATTCTGAAGAAAGATTTTGAAGGTGCTTCATTCGACGTTCAATTTGGTCGCCCTTCAAATGAAGGTGCTGATACAAAGCAAATGTCACTTTCATTCGGTGTTAGTTCAGACAAAGGCAACATCACATTCGTATATGACCACCAAGAGCAAGGCGCTATTTTCGACAAAGATCGTGAATATACAGCTGCTTCTTTTGAAGACACAAATGGTGATGGCCTGATTTCAATCTATGATGAAACAGTAGGTGTGAGTTACTATGGTGCAACTATTCTTGGCCCTGACGGCTTTGTTGCATCAGCTAAGTGTGATGACCTAGCTGCAAATGTTCCTGGTTTTATTGGTAAGCTTGACCAAGGTTCACTACTAGGTGGTGTTGGCGGTGGTGAAGTGTGTGCTTACGGATATGCAAATGTATCTGCAAACATGGCTTCTACAAATAAAGACTCAATCATGGTTAGCTCTAATTATGAAATTACCGATGAGATCGAGCTATACGCACGTGCGATGCTAAGTCGTAACGATTCATTCGGTCGTTATGCACCACCAGCAGCTAGATGGAACAACATGGCAGCAGGTAATGAGCACAACCCTTATGACCAAGAAGTAACAGGTTACTTCCGTTGGTATGGTATCGGTAACCGCGATGGCTTAGTAACCGATTATCAACAGGATTACATGATTGGCCTTAAAGGTATCGCGGGTGATTCAATCGAGTGGGAATTCGCTTATCACAAAGCCAAGTTAGACTATCGTTCAGTTGGTCGTTACTACCTAAGTTACTCAGGTCTTGCTTACAACGAAAAGTATGGCATCGACCTAGGTTCAGAAGAAGGTATCAATAATCTTCGTTCTACAACTTACACTGAAAACCAAAACGAAATGGATCACTACTTCTTCGGTGTTGGTTTTGCAGCAGGTGAACTTGCTGGTGGTGAGATTCAGCACTACTTCGGTGGTGAGTACTTTGACCAAGCATTTGACTCCCAGTACGATGCACAATCTGAAGCTGGTCTGATTGGTGGTTCAGCAGGTAACTCTTCAATGGGTGAGCGTGACACAACTGCTTTCTTCTATGAAATTGCAATGCCATTTACTGACAACCTAATCGTAAGTGCTGCTGTTCGTCGCGACGATTACAGCGACTTTGGTACTGTGTCTAACCCAAGTGTTAAAGTAGAATACCGTCCTACAGATGAAATCTTACTTCGTGCATCATACTCTGAAGGTTTCCGTGCACCATCTCTAGATGAGCTACTAGCTGCAACATCATTCAGCGCGACAAGTGCAACTGACTATGTTGCTTGTGAGGCTCAAGGTATTGCTGCTTCAGACTGTAAATCGCGTCAGTTTGACAACCTTATTCAAAGCAACGATCAATTAGGTCCAGAAGAGTCTGAGTACATTAATGCTGGTATCGTTTATTCAGGTATCGAGGACTTTGCTGTAAAACTAGATTACTTCTCTCTAGAAGTTAGTAACGTAATTTCTTCTATTACGGTTCAGTCACTTATCAACGCTGAAGTTGGTGGCCAACTTGATGACCTAATGGCGAAGTACCCAGGTGTTAAACTTGAGCGTGATGCAAGTGGTGCAGTACTTGGTGATGTTATCACTCGTTCTGAGAACGGTGCGTTCATGTCAAGAAAAGGTCTAGACCTGAACCTAGAGTACAAGTTTGAAACTGGTTTTGGTGATTTCTCAGTAAGTAACACAACCACTTACCTACTTGAGTCAGCTGGCGATGTTTACTTCTCTGGTCCGTCACAAGACTTTATCGGCATGCCTGGTACACCTGATTGGCGTTCACAGTTCAATGTAAACTACTCGTTAGATAACCTATCAGTAGCTTGGACAACAGATATTATTGCTTCAGTATACGAAGACCAGTATTTAGACCTTGGTGATGGTAAGCCTGAAAACTTCCGTTACAAAGGCGAAAACCACGATCCAACTTACGTAACACACAACATTAATGTTAAATATTTCACTGAATCATATGGTACATTCACATTAGGTGCACGTAACTTGTTTGACAAAGGCGTTGTAAAAGATGATGAAGGTTTCTGGAACAGCGACACTTTATACTATGCAGGTCACATTGGCCGTGAAGTATTTGCAGGTTACAGCATTAGCTTCTAATATTAGTTTATTAGTATAAATATAAGCCCCTCTATTGAGGGGTTTTTTTTTAGTTTTAATTTTAGGTAAATAATATGAGCGAGCACTGGTCAGAATATTGGGAACAAGGACATATAACTTCATTTGGCGACGCTTTTAAAATGAATTATCAAGGTGAGATTAAAGCTTTATGGCAGAGTTTTTCTAGAACTTTAGACGAGCATTCAAAAGTTCTCGATATTGGTACGGGCAATGGTGCGGTAATAGAGTTGATTCAATCTGTTTCTCAACATGAGTGCGTAGGGATAGACCTAGCAACAATAAATGACAAAGTAACAAAACTCATAGACGGACATTTTATTTCTAATGTTTCAGTTGAAAAAATGCCATTTAAAGTTGCTGAGTTCGATGTGGTTATATCTCAGTTTGCTCTTGAATATTCAGATGTTGAGCTGAGTTTAAATGAAATTTTTAGAGTATTAAAATCAAAAGGTAGGTTACACCTTGTTTGTCATCATAAAAGTTCAATTATAGTTGAGCCTAATAGGAGGATCTTGGAAGCGAGTTTAGCGGTTAAAGAGAATGTACTTACAGATTTAAAAGGCTTAGTCAATGCATTAATTAATAATAAGCCTAAAAACATATATAAAGAAAAAATAGAGCAGTTTATATCTTCATTTAAGTCATTTGAAAAAGCCAGCCTTGAAGCAACCAATTTCCCAGCGTTTTACAAATTTATAATTAAAAATAAAAATATTGATTTCAATCAAGCATTCAAGCTATTCGAATCAGAACTTAATTTACTATTGTTAAGACTAAATGAACTTAAACAGGCAGCAGAAAATACAGAAAACTTATTGTCAATAATTAAGAATACTAAAATTTTCTCTAGATTAGAGATTAAAGAACTACGAGATAAAAAAAATAATTTACTAGCTATAGTTATAATTGCAGAAAAATAACTATAGTTCTTTAACTTTTTTTATCAAATGATTGAGAATAGAAGGTTTATTCTAAAAGTACTAAATTCACAGATTAAACGATAAATCTTTATTTTAAATCTGACGTCTTTTTCCTAAATATATATACATATCAAGTGTTTATTTTTTGTTAATTGAGGTTGTAACTAAGTCATGTCTTTATAGAAACTGTAAATTTATGTCTTCAATTGGTTGACCTTTTGTTGTCCCTGATATTAGTATGTTGCCGCAGTATTGCATTGGGTACATTTGTTAAATTTGCAATACTGAATACAAAAGAATAGAAAAAACATAATCTTACGTAGTGAGATCAGGGAAAAATAAATGTTAAATAATAAAGTTTCAAAAGCAGTGCGCCTAGCGATTGCTTTTGGTGCGGTTACAACAACTGCTTTTTCAGCGAATACTTTTGCTAACGACGATAAAGAAGAAAAAGTTGAGCGTATTCAGATAACAGGTTCTAAAATAAAACGTATTGCAGCAACAGCACCAACACCTGTTGTTGTTATTGGTCGGGTTGAGCTAGAAGATGCAGGTGTAAGTAATGTCAATGATTTCTTAGCAGAAATGCCTTCAGCAGAAGTTGGTTTAAGTCCAGAAAACTCAAACAATTACATCTATGCAAACGGCTTAAATACAACAGATCTACGTGGTTTAGGTACATCAAGAACTCTTGTACTAGTAAATGGCCGTCGTTTTATTGGTGGTTCTGCAGGCAGTAACTCTGTTGATCTTAATAACATTGCAACATCAATGGTCGAGCGAATCGAGATTTCTACTGGCGGTGCATCAGCTGTTTATGGTGCCGATGCTGTAGCAGGTGTTGTTAACATCATTACAAGAAAGTCATTTGACGGTATCGAAATTGATGCAGCAACGACAAAACCACTTGAAGGTGGTGGTGAGCAGACATTCGCTTCTTTAGTATTTGGTAAAGAGTTTGATGGTGGTGGCTTCATTTTTGGTTATGATTATGCAGATCAAAAGCAAATGGCAAGAAGCGACAAATCATGGTGGTTTGACAACCCAATTCGCCTAGAGGCAAACCCTGACGATAGAACAGGTGAAGATGGCATTCCTGCAAGAATTCCATACACTGGTAAGCGTCATTTTGGTTTGTATGATGAATCAAGTGAATTTTTCTTAGGCGGCAAGCACTTAACATTTGATGAGAGTGGAAATCTTCGTCCATTCAATAATGGTGATGGTAACCTTCCTAAAGGTGGTCTACCTGGTTCAGCTACTAACTGGGGTTATAGCGGTGAATTTGGTGATGGTATTGCATATGGACAAGACCAGTTCTTTAGAACACCGTTAGAACGTCACACATTTAATATCGCGGGTCACCAAGATGTAAGTGAAAACCATACTTTATCTTTTGATTTGGTATACACAACAAGCAGCGCATTTGGTCAAAGTACTCCTGTATTCTGGCGTAGCCTTCCAATCAGAAGAGATAATGCTTTCATCAAAGCTGATCTTGCTGCTGAGATGGATGCTGCCGAAGTGAATTCAATTTCAATGCGTCGTTTGAGTAACGACTTTGGACCTCGTAAATATAACCAAGATCGTACGACTTTTCGATCGTCTATTGGCTTAGATGGTTACATTGATGACAACTGGTCTTATTCAACATACTTCCAGCATGGTGAACTTGATCAAGATACAACATGGTACGGTGAAGTAATTGAAGATCGTATTTTTGAAGCATTAGATGCTGTTGTTTTTGAAGGCAACATCGTTTGTGCTGATCGTAATGATGCTGGTGAAGTTGTAGGTGGCATAAGTGGCTGTGCTCCAATTAACTTCTTAGGTAAGAATGAAATCTCTCCTGAAGCCATGGCTTATATTGGCGCAACACCAACAGCTAAGCAAGGCGGCACACAGACTAGTTTTGGTGCTACAGTGACTGGTGACGTGTTCGAATTACCAGCTGGTTTCATAAGCACTGCATTCTCATTTGAAACAAGAAGAGAGACAGCTTTTGAAAAACCAGGCGTAGGAATTGAAAAAGGCCTAGTTTTTGGTAATTCAGGCTTACCGTATGAAGGTGATCTGACTGTAAAAGAGTATGCTGCAGAATTTATCTTCCCAATTCTTGCTGACCACGCTTTTGCAGAAGAGTTAAACGTTGAATTAGCTTATCGCTACATGGACTACAGCTCAACAGGCACTGATGCAGCTTACAAGTTAGGTGTAACTTACCAAGTAAATGAAGATATTCGCTTCCGTTTAGCTAAAGCACAGTCAGTACGAGCGCCAAATATTAGTGAGCTATATTCTTCTATCGGTACTCAATTTGCAGGTCGTCAGGATCAATGTTCTGCTCCAACAATTGCATCAACAGATGAGAAATATAGAGACAATGTGATTAAGAACTGTGCAGCAGCAGGTATCCCTGCAGGCTGGACTCCTTCTGATGAATGGCGCCGAGGTGGCTCTTTGCAGGGTACTCTGGGTGGTAACATTGATCTTAAGAACGAAGTTTCAAACGATATCACAATTGGTTTCGTGTACACGCCATCATTCCTTGAAGGTTTTGATGTTACCGTTGATTATTGGAGCTTTGATATTGATAATGCAATTAGCTTCTATGATTACGAAAGCTCAAACGAAAACTGTTACCGTGCAGACTCTTTAGATAACCCATTCTGTGATAAGTTTACACGTGATCCTAACACGCTTGAAGTTAACGGTTACCTTGAGACTAGCTTAAATGCTGCTATTGAAAAGCTAAGTGGTGTTGATATCGAATCAGTATATGGTTTCGAAACAGGCTTTGGTGAGTTTGACTTTAAACTAACTGCTACTTATCTAGACAATCGTGAAAGGAACCAAACGGGTAATGAAATTGATAACTTAATCCATACAGGTGAGCACTCTCGTCCTAGATGGAGAGCGAGATTCAATGCAAGCTATAAGTTAGATGATTTCCGTGCAGTTCTTGTTACAAACTACCGCCACGCTACAGTTAATGACAGAAACGGTTGGTCAATCGAGCAACATGATGTGAATAATATTCCTTCATACACAACTTTTGACCTGAGCATGAACTATAGTGTTTCTGACGAAGTAGAACTACGTTTAGGTGTTCAAAACTTAGCTGATAGAACTCCACCGCGTCACCCTCTAGTATTCACTGATGGTGCTTACTATGACGTAATTGGTCGTCGTGTAACAGCTGGTATTAATATTAAGCTTTAATACAGCATATATTAAAGCCCGCAAATGCGGGCTTTTTTATTTCACATCAATCACTTTACTCGCCTTCCTATACTGAATTTTAAACCCTTGCCAAGCTGGCAACTCCCATCGTTTGGGGGCATTTTTGCGTGCGCCACTTTCATGATGCAGGGTTAAGCGCTTTGCTTTGAAGGAATACTCAACCGATAACTTTAACCCAGGTAAATAGACTTTAAGCGGGTACTTTTCCTTAAATGGATCAATTAACCACGACTCGACTCCTTGATAAAACAAGTCATCGGACTCGATTAAAGCCAAGTCTTCTTGTTCATGAATACCTAAATCAGTCAAAGTTTCTCGCAAATATTGCTCGGCTGTTGGTAGTGCCTCTGTGATATTTTCTGATTGATTATAAAGTGCATGAAAATCAATTGCTTCTGTCACTTGGTCAGCAACGCCTGACACTAATTGATTATTAAGAATGAGCTCGACACAGGCAGGAATGAGGGTCTCTGAGGTAACAGGCTCAAGCTTCGACGAAAGTTCTACCCCGGCAAAAACATGGCTGATATTTACCATGATCCCATCGTCAATGATTTCAGCGTTGTTTATTGTAGTTTCGCATTGCGCGAATTCATTGATAAGTCTAAGAGGAATTGGCACGGCGCAGGTTGCCAAAGTCATGGCTTGTTTAGTGCCTTTACCGGCCATGGCATAAGTGTCTAGCACTATCATTGCTTGCGCCTTGTCGTTAATGCGAGATTCTTTAGCAGGGATCACTTCACTGTGGCCATTACCAAAGGCACCACGTCGATTATTTCTTTTTATGTAGAGTAAATCAGGTCGGGCTTGGGCAATATGTTGTAAGAGTAAATTTCTATCAAAATTCGCGGCTTTGCTCAGCTCTGGTAATGAAAAGGCCTCTCGTAGCTGAGTACTAAATTGTTTGGCCTCTTCAAACGCGTTTTGTTCGACATTTACATGAGGGGCTTTACCTCTAAGTAGATTAATGGCTAATTCTAGATCGCAATGATTGGGTAGGGCCTTGTTTAATTCTTCGAGTTGCTCTGAATTATTAGGGAGCTGATAAACTCGCGCTGGCACACTTAAAACTGCAATGACATCGATCATGGCTTGCTTTAGCGCTCCGCTTGGCATCTGCGTAATTAAGTATGCATATTCTGCGTCAATGGGCAGCGGATATAACACTTTGCCAAGCTCTGTGGCGTTTAAATCGCCATCAAGGGCGGCGACTTTTTGTAATTGCGTAATTGCGGTATTTAACGAGCTACTTGGCAATGGCTCTAAAAATTGCAATGCATGTATGTTGTATCCTGCACAAGCGCTCGCCAATACCAGTTCGGACAAGGCTTCCCTGTGTATTTCTGGCGGAGTGGTTTTTATTAGTGGCGCATATTGACCGTATAAACGTATGCAACTACCTGTTTGAGTTCGTCCTGCGCGACCAAGTCGTTGTTTCGCTGAGTCTGCAGCTATGGCTTCTAGTGAAAGTACTGTTTTACCACCGCGTAAATGGGTACGACGTTCAAGACCTGAATCAATCACACAGGTAATATTGGGTATGGTCAAGGAAGTTTCTGCGACATTGGTTGCTAGAATAATACGTTGTTTTGATTGTTTCTTAAGCGCTAAATCTTGCTGTGATTTATGACAACCACTGTACAAACCAATGATAATGGCATCTAACTCCTTGAGCGCACTTGCGGCACTTTGAATTTCGCCTTTGCCCGGTAAAAACACCAAAATATCGCCTTGGGTGCTATTCAATGCTTGAGCGCACGCTTGATACACCCTTGGGGCTAAGTCATGTTTGCTTGGCATCGCTCGCATATTATCTGCAATAAAAGTCTCTTCGACGGGGAACATTTTTCCTTCACTGTGCAGGTGCGTTGCGTGTAAATAATCACATAAGGGCTGTGTATCTAGTGTCGCAGAGGTGACGATGAGTTTATGAGCTTGATGACTTTTAAGTAGGGCAAGGAGCAGATCCATGTCCCAGCGACGCTCGTGAAATTCATCGAGCATGACCACATCAAATTCTTTTAATTTAGACTCAAAAAACCACCGCAGTGCGACACCGGGTGTGACAAATACCACTTGGGTGTTTTCATCGAAGTGGCTTTCAAAACGAATGGCGTAGCCAACTTCTTTTCCAAGCGATTGCTGGCTTTGCTCTGCCAAATATTCTGCAAGAGACGTACAGGCAATACGCCTTGGTTGCACTACCAACACTCGGCCAATTTTTTTTGCCCAAACGGGTAAACAAGTTGATTTACCCGAACCAGTACTGGCGCTGATCACAAGCGGAGATGAGTCAATATGAGCGTGAAAATCAGCTTCTATCTGGGCTATAGGTAAAGTCATGGCTGAGTGTTCTATCTTATAATTTTTAAGTTTCTTGGATTTTATCAAAGCTATATTGAAATCGCTGCAATTCGTACCAACTAAGTCACTAGCAGAGTAAAGAGTATTCACATGATAAATATTTTCTTGATGTTGGCACTTGTCGTCTTTGTGGTTATTTATTGGCGTTGGCACGATGTGATGAGGCAATATTGGCAGCATAAATATGCTGAGCAAAACTTGTCAGAGCAAGATAAGCAAATCTTACTTAAATATATGCCTATCTATCGTAATATGACTGACAAAGACCGTGAAAAACTCGAAAATCACATTGTTTGGTTTTTAGGTGAAAAGCGTGTAATAGGACGCGATGGTTTAAAAGTGAATCGTGCTATGGCCTTACTCATTGCCGCTGATGCTTGTTTATTGGTGCTGAACAGTCAATGGCCTTTATATCCAAATGTGAAAGAAGTGGTGTTATACCCCAGTAGCTATTATGCGCCACAGCAAAGTCGCGATGCCGCAGGGCTGGTTAATTACCATACCTCAGTTAGACAAGGGGAATCTTGGCCCGGTGGTACTTTGGTTTTAAGTTGGGATAACGTAATAGAAGGGCATAGATTGCCTGAAGATGGCCACAATCTGGTGTTTCACGAATTTGCTCATCAGCTCGATCAGCAAACAGGGCAAACCAATGGCACACCTCAGTTACATTCAGAGGCCATGTATCAACAATGGGGGAAAGTGTTTACTCGTGCATTTTCAAACCTCAAAAGTCATGTGGCTTACGGCATGCATCATGTCATGCATAGTTATGGGGCAACCAATGAGGCTGAGTTTTTTGCGGTGCTGACCGAGACATTCATAGAAAAACCGTTTGAGCTGAAACAATACGACCCGGAGTTATTCACTTTACTGACGGATTATTACCAGTTTGATCCCCGTAACTGGTACCGTCGATAAACTCTGCAATTGGTGGCTTTTTCTGGCATCTCATTCGAAATTTTGTTGCAATCAGTTGTAATCATTCGTGATGATAACTGAGAGAAAACAAGATGAAAAAACAGTTTTATAGTGCGCTCGCACTTTATGTGTCATTGGCACTCGGCAGTGCACAGGCCGCAGAAAAATCAGAAAAATGGCAAGTAGATGCGCCTCAGGGTGAGTTCTTTGATGCGAAAGTATCGGTAGAGCAAGGTACTTGGATGAATGTTGATGTCAGCCCAGATGGCAAAACCATCGTGTTTGATTTACTCGGCGATATTTACACTATGCCAATGAAAGGTGGAAAATCAACGCAGCTAACCTCAGACATTGGTTGGCAAATGCAGCCACGCTTTAGCCCTGATGGTCAGTATATTGCGTTTACTTCAGACCAAGGCGGTGGTGACAATATTTGGGTGATGAAGACCGACGGATCAGAGCAAACCGCCGTTACCAAAGAAACGTTTCGCTTATTGAACAGTCCGGCATGGAGTCCAGATGGTAACTTTATCGTGGCACGTAAGCACTTTACCGGTTCTCGCTCTTTAGGTGCGGGCGAAGTTTGGATGTACCACAAAAGCGGTGGCAATGGTGTTCAGCTAACGAAGCGTCCAAATGAGCAAAAAGACTTAGGCGAACCTGCGTTCTCGCCAGATGGTCGTTATGTGTACTTCTCACAAGATGCCACACCGGGCAAAACTTTCCACTACTCAAAAGATTCAGTGGCAGGAATTTATAAAATTAAGCGCTTAGACAGAGAAACGGGTGAGATCGAGGTGATCTTATCGGGCATGGGCGGTGCCATTCGTCCAACCCCTTCTCCTGATGGGAAAACATTGGCATATATCAAACGTGACGATTTTCAATCAAGCCTCTATTTATATGACTTAGAGTCAGGTGAGCATACTAAGATTTATGGTGAGCTTGAGCGTGATATGCAGGAGACTTGGGCCATTCACGGTGTGTATCCAACCATAGCTTGGACGCCTGATCAAAAACACTTGGTATTCTGGGCGGGTGGTAAAATTCATAAACTGGCTGTGAAAGACAAGTCAGTTGAAGAGATTGCCTTCAAAGTAGAAACCACCAAAAAGCTGCAAAAGGCATTACGTTTTGCTCAAGACATCGATGAGCCAGAATTCGATGTGAAAATGCTTCGTAACGTACAAGTCTCTCCTGACGGTGAAACGGCTATTTTTGAAGCCATGGGTCATATTTATAAAAGAGATCTCGAGTCGGGCAAAATTAAGCGTTTGACTAAGCAAAAAGAGCATTTTGAATTCTTCCCGCAATTTTCTCGTGATGGTAAAAAGATTGTTTATGTCACTTGGGATGACAAAGAGCAGGGCTCGGTACGTGTTGTATCAGCGCGCTCAGGTCGTGGTAAAGCCGTTACTAAACAGCCGGGTAAATATGTAGAGCCCACATTTAGCCCTGATGGCGATACTGTGGTGTACCGTAAAACTTCAGGCAGTTCAATCTTAACACCTGAGTGGTCGTTAAAGTCAGGTATTTACACAGTTTCAAGTGAAGGCGGTGAATCAGAGCTCATTACAGAGTCAGGTTTCCAACCTCAATTTGCAGACAGAAACGACCGTATCTTTGTAATGGCGGGGTGGCCTGAACCGCAATTGCGCGCGGTAAACCTAGAGACGAAGAAAACACAGGTTTTATACGAATCAAAACATGCGACAGAGTACCGTGTATCTCCGGATGGTAAATATCTCGCATTTGCTGAACGCTTTAAAGTATTTGTCACGCCATTTGTTGAAAGTGGCAAAACCATTAATATCTCTCCAAGCGATAAACAATTCCCTGTTGAGCAGTTATCTGTCAGAGCGGGTGAGGGTATTTCATGGAGTGCTAAAGGCGATAAACTATATTGGAGTCTAGGACCTGAGCTTTATCACGCATCACTTGCAGGCATGTTTGATATCAATAAAGCAGAAGATGCTGACTTTAAAGTGGCCAGTGGCACAAACATTGGTTTTAAACAGAAGATGGCCGAGCCAAAAGGCATGATTGCGTTAACTGGCGCAACGATTGTTACCATGAAAGATGAGCAAGTTATCGAAAATGGTGTGGTGCTGACAGATGGCAAACACATCAAAGCCGTGGGTTCACAAGCTGATGTGCGTATTCCAAAAGGCGCAAAAGTGATTGATGTAACAGGCAAGACTATTTTACCTGGGCTGGTGGATGTTCACGCGCACGGTGCGCAAGGCAGCAACGAGATCATTCCAGAGCAAAACTGGAAGAACTTTGCGGGCTTATCTCTAGGTGTAACAACCATTCACGATCCATCTAACGATACCACAGAGATCTTTGCAGCCAGCGAAATGCAAAAAGCAGGTAAAATTGTTGGCCCACGTATTTTCTCAACCGGCACAATTTTGTACGGTGCGAATATGCCGGGTTATACGTCGCACGTTGACTCATTAGACGATGCCAAGTTCCACTTAGAGCGTTTACAAAAAGTCGGTGCCTTTAGTGTGAAGTCTTATAACCAACCGCGTCGTGAACAGCGTCAGCAAGTGGTTGAAGCGGGTCGTCAGTTAGGCATGATGGTTGTGCCTGAGGGGGGGTCATTGTTACAACACAACCTCACTATGGTCGTTGATGGTCATACAGGCATTGAGCACTCGTTACCTGTCTCGCATATTTATGACGACATTAAGCAGTTATGGTCGCAGACTGATGTAGGATATACACCAACGCTGGGTGTGGCTTATGGCGGTATTTGGGGTGAAAACTACTGGTACGATAAAACAGATGTGTGGGCACACCCAAGATTAAGTAAGTTTGTGCCTAAGAACCAATTACTACCGCGTTCAATGCGTCGTATTAAATCACCAGATCACCACTATAATCACTTCAACAACGCGCGTGTGTCTGCTGAATTACAAGACTTAGGTGCGCTAGTGAATCTAGGTGCACACGGTCAGCGTGAAGGCCTAGCGGCACACTGGGAAATCTGGATGTTTGCACAAGGTGGAATGACGCCACATGAAGCATTGCGTGCAGCTACGATTGATCCGGCTAAGCATATTGGTCTTGATGAACATATAGGTTCAATTGAGACAGGTAAATTAGCAGACTTAATCGTGTTAGATAAAAACCCGTTAGATAACATCAGAGATACGGATAAGATAAGTCATACCATGATCAATGGTCGCTTATTTGATGCGTCAACAATGCAAGAAGTGGGTGCTAAAAAACGCGAGAAGTTATTTTTTGAAGAGTAACTTTTTCACTGGTGAGTGAGGCTTTGGTCTCACTCCAATTTTGTGCCATTTCTTATATAAAGAATTATAATGAGAGTAAGCACAAAACTCAGACATAAAAAAACCGCGATAAACGCGGTTTTTTTATGTCTAACTGTGAGTGGGGGTTAAACCACACCACGTGGAAGGCGACAGTCATGCTCTTTTTCAGCAAGACGGATGATCCAGAACTCTTCTGGTGTATAGCCTTCTTCGTTAGCTTTAACAACAGTAAATGCTGCTTTTTTAGTTTTCGCAGGCGCTGCTGGTTTTTTTGCTTCTTTTTTAGCAGGAGCCGCTTCTTGGCTAGGAGCCGCAGAACCAGAAGTAAGCTCTTCTGTTAGTGCTGCTACATCTGCAAGACGCATGTTTTTGCCACCGTCAATGCTGTACCAGCCAGGTTTAGTTGTGATCTCTGGCTTTTTACCATGGGCAGCTTCATATGCAGCTTCAAAAGCGCTTAATACTTCAGTTTTATCAAGTTTACTCATCGTAGATCCTAGTCGTTAATACGCGGATACGCGGGTTTAATTTAAAGGCACATTTATACCGAAAATTGGGCTAATTTTCAATTTTTTGCGCCATTTCTCTACTTTTAGCCATCTAAAATGCGATAAAGCGCTGTAAAAGTAGGCATTTTAACGTATTTTTAAGCACTGATTCATAAAGCTTCAGGGTTAATGAATCGTCTTAACGCTATCCAAGCGTTACCAATGACTTCATGCCAGTGGCTAGTAACCGCTTTTAATACCGCCGAATTTGGAATAAAAAGCTTATAAGAAGGGGTATTTGTATAAGTATAAAATTGCACCGGAGCTCCTATCACATCAACGCCTTGTGCGTAAAATAAATCACTGGCTCTGGCTATGTGGCTTGCAGAGGTGACCAGTGCAACTTTTCTATCGACTAATTTAGGGGCAAGTAGTTTTGCCTCATCGGCGGTGTCTTTTGCTTTTGGATTGGTAGACACGCGGTGTTTAGCAATACCTAAATTCTTAGCTGTTGCAGCCATTAAATCAGCACCTGTGGTTTTGCCAAAGCCATACCCTGAGACAATCAGTTTAGCTTGTGGGTATGCATTGGCCAGTCGAAGCCCTTCAACTAAACGCGATAACGCGCAGCCACCTAGTTGTCCATTTGCTGGTAAGCGGCTGTTGGCGTAGACGTCACAGCCAAGTACAACAATATAGTCTAGTCTTTTGTGTTTTTTAAGATCGAAAGGCGCTTGTGTCTTTTCGACAGGTTCAATCAATAGGTTTGCGCCGTAAGGCATGCTTATAAACCAGGTGGCAATAACACAAAGCCAAGCAGTCAAGTATGACTTTTTATTTTGTTTAGCGATAAATAATAAACACACTGACAAGACAATTAAAGTGAGAGGCAAGGGCATCAAGAGGCCCCCGATGATCTTTTTGATTTCAAACATAAACTAGCCTAAAGAGAGTTTAGGCTAGTTTAAAATAGAATTACTTAGACAACCAGATGATTTAAGTGGTTATCGTCCGTTACTTTGCTTACACGTATTCAAGAAGTGACGATAGACAGGGTTGTCTTTCATATTTTTCTTCATGGCTAAATACATCGGACGATTTAAGCCCAGAGCGCCCAGTGGAATAGACTTAATCAAGCCTTGGCTTTCATAAGGTGTTACTAACCAGTCAGGTAGAGCAGCAACACCCATTCCAGCGCTGACTAATTGGAAAATAAGTAACCCCTGATCTACGGTTTTTAATGTACCGTCAAAGCGCGCATTTTGAATAAAATGCTTAAAAATATCTTGGCGCTCTCTTGGTATAGGGTAAGAGATAATCGTTTCGTCTTTTAAGTCGAGTGCTGTGACGTAAGCCTTTTTAGCTAATTCATGATCGGGTGAAACAATCAACTTCAACTTAAAGTCGAAAAGATGCGCATACTCTAGTTTGTCTGCTTCACGAATGTCAGAAGTTAACACTAAATCTAAGTCATCGTTTAGTAGCTCGGGAATGGCGTCATAGCTAAATCCGCGTTCATAATCTACGTGGATGTCAGGCCAGAAATTGTTAAATTCTTTTATGGTTGGCAGTAACCAATGAAAACATGCGTGACATTCAACACTCAAGCGCAGTTGAGAAATCGGCTGATTGAGGCTTTCTTTTAGTCGACATTTGGTTGCTTCTACTCTAGGTAACACTTCGTTGGCTAATTCAAGTAATAGCATACCTTGCGGGGTAAAGCGCACTGGTTGAGTTTTTCTTTCGAAAAGCTGACAGTCTAATTTGTTCTCTAAGTCTTTAATTTGATGTGATAAAGCTGATTGAGTTAAAAACAGTTCACGGGCTGTATTGACAAGCGAGCCGGTTTCTTTAAGCGTTGAAATGGTTTTTAAATGTTTAATATCTATCATCTTCAATAAATCTCATTCTTAGAGTGAGCAAAATTCAGAGTTCACCTATTCCTGAATTGCATAACTTAGATTTCCGTGTTTGCTAGTTTATAAAAACAGCATAAAACTCTGTTTAATTAGCAAAATCACTATAACATTATTTTTGACAGCGTTGTCATGTTTTGATCATATTTTTTACAATTTTATTTGATTAATTTTGTTCATGTTAAAACTGAAAAACCATCAATTGTCTTCATCCTATCTCATGCTGGAGGTTTTAGCCATCTAAACATCTGCTTATTTCTTCTTTAGCAGTATAAGGAAGCATGAATATGTAGCTATGGGTTCCAGTAAATGAGAGTGTTAAAAGTATTTACAAGCTATGTAAAGCATTGAATGAATACATAGCCTGTTAAAAAATAATGAGGTCGAAGATAAATCTTGAAGTATTTTTTTCGGTTTAGTTTAGATAGGTAATACCATCTCTGTATGTTTGAGTAGCAGATCCATGGCTTTATCGGCAGGGAGTGGCCTTGATACAATATAGCCTTGACCAAATTGACAGCCTTTACGTTTTAGTAGCGCCCATTGTTTAGGATTCTCAATACCTTCAGCCACTACTGTTAATTTTAAAGAGTGGGCTAAAGATAAAATAGCATCAACCAGTGGGTTCTCTTTTTGTGTCAACTGATCCACAAAGCTTTTATCAATTTTAAGTACATGAATAGGTAACTGATGAAGATAGCCTAGCGCAGAGTAACCCGTACCAAAATCATCGAGGTAAAGTTTTACTCCAAGTGGGTCTAGCCCCTCAATAATCTTCGTTGCCAGACTAAGATTTTCAATCAAACCTGATTCTGTTATCTCGAGACACAATGTCCCATTTGGCAATTGATATTTTGTGTAGATCTCTTTCATAAAGTCTACAAACTCAAGGCTGGCAAAGTGACGAGACGACACATTAACTGTTACTCGAATTGTTGGCATGCCTGAGCGACGCCATTTTTGTAACTGTGCACCCGCAAGCTCTAACAAGTGTAGGTCTAAGTCAATGATCTGGCCTGTTTGCTCTGCAATCGGAATAAAGTCATTAGGCGGTACAAAGCCAGCTTTAGGGTGATGCCACCTTACAAGTGCTTCAAAACTGACAATTTGAGGATCTTGCAACGCAAAAATGGGCTGAAAGAACAGCTCGAACTCATTATTTTTGATGCCATGTTGTAAGTCGTTTTCAATATCAGCTTGTCGCTTTAGTTTACGCCGCACCGCATTATTGAAGTAACATATTTGGCCTCTACCACGAGACTTGGCTTCATACATAGCAGCGTCGGCTTGTTGTAGTAATGAGATTGCATTGTCTTGAGCACTTTCTGTAAATGCTACCCCGATACTACTCGATGCTTGTAAAACATGACCATCAATGTATAAGGGCTTCGCTATCGCATTAGTGATACGTTCAAGCGCCATCTCTACTTGATGTTCGTCCTGAACATTTTCCATGAAGATAGCAAACTCATCGCCGCCAAGTCGCGCAAAGGTGTCGGTTTTACGAATACAGCTTTTAATCATATCGACAATGGCGATAAGAAAATGGTCGCCTACATCGTGGCCGAGTGAGTCATTAATACTTTTAAACCGGTCAAGATCCAAATACAGCAAGCAATGCAGATTTTTTGGTTTGGCACGGTCCAATGCCAAAATGGCATGTTTAACACGCTCAAATAACAAATAACGATTTGCCAATCCGGTTAGCTCATCGTGTAATGCTCTATGTTCAAGCGTTTGACGAGAAATTTGGCGATCTATGGCCATACTCACTTGGCGACTTATATAAGTCAGAATTTCTAAGTCGTGCTCTTCAAAGCTTTTATTTTTTTGATAGCTTTGTAGCACAATAACGCCTTGATATTGCTCGTTTACTGTGAAAGGTACGCCTAACCAAGACTGTGGGGAGCGACCAAGCATTTTGAAATGCCCGTTTTCAATATACTGTTTAAACTGTGCCTGATCACACAGTAGAGCTTTATTACTTTTCAGCAAATAATACGACGCGGAGTCTTTTAATTGGTCTTTTGAGATTTTCGGTGTTGCTAAACACTTTAATTCACTTTCAATAAGGTATTTAATTTCTAAGATATCTGACTTGCGGTCATAAAGCGCAATAAAAAAGTTTTCTGCGGGTAATTGAGTATTAATAATTTTGTATAAATCATCGTAAAATGCATTAAGATCTGCTGACTTATACGCTATGTTGGCAATTTTTAATAAGCATTGTTCAAGTTGCTGTGCTTGGTTTAACTGTTTTACTGTCGAAGTTAAATTATCAAGAGTACGAACTTGATATATTTTTGCGCTTAATAAATGTGCAACGGTAGACAGTATTTGTAAATGTGCATCGGTAAAATAATTGAATTCTGGGTGTTCACAATCAATTACCCCGAGCAGTGTATTTTCATAAACTAAAGGGACACAAATTTCTGAAAGAGCAGGGCGGGAATCTGCAATATACATTGCCTCTTTTCGTACATCTCCGGATACGAAAGGGGCTTGCGTTCGGGCTACATGCCCAGTAATACCTTGTTCAATGGGAATACGAGTCTGAGCAACTTGGTAATCTATACTTTTGTGCGCCACACCCATAGATGCAACTTCTTCTAAGAATTTTGCCTGTTCGTCCGCAAGATAAATAACACAATCCACAAAGCCTAAACGGCTTACGACTTGAGAAGTTACATAATCAAAAAGTTCATCTAGCTGTGTGATTTGTAAAAGCGAAGATGAAAATTGATTTATAATGCTGAGCTGTTCGGTTTTTGATTCTAATTTGTTGTTATTCGAAAGCATGCACAATATTCATTCTGGTCCATGGCTATACGTTAACCTACTTGTCGTTAAAACGACATAATAAAATAGGGTTATTAACGAATTTGATTGTAAATGAGTGTGTAGAAATCAGGGGTATTTCGTCCTAAAAACTTTACTAGATAAGGCTAAATGCCTATGATCGAGCAAACTGAGGAGCGGAAATAAGCAATGACAAGTAAAGCAACTACCTTAACAATTACTAGACCTGATGATTGGCATATTCACCTTCGAGATGGTGTGCAGTTAAAAGATACCGTTCGTGATGTGAGCCGTTATATGGGGCGCGCCATCATTATGCCAAATCTTGTACCACCTGCAACTTGTACAGATACAGCGTTATCTTATCGCGACCGTATTATGGCTGCGGAGCCGCAAGGTAATTTTGAGCCTCTCATGGTTTTATATTTAACAGATAAAACAACCCCTGAAGAAATCAGAAAAGCAAAGGCTACAGGTAAAATCTTTGCTGCAAAACTTTATCCTGCCGGTGCAACAACCAATTCAGATTCAGGTGTAACTGATATTGAAAATGTGTTTCCTGCATTAGAAGCAATGCAAGAAGTTGGTATGTTGCTATTAGTACATGGTGAAGTAACAGATTCTTCAATCGATATCTTTGATAGAGAAAGAGTGTTTTTAGAAACAAAATTATCTAAAGTTGTTGACGCTTTTCCGGGACTAAAAATTGTACTAGAGCACATTACGACAAAAGATGCGGTTGAGTTTGTTGAATCAGCATCTGACAATGTAGCAGCAACCATTACTGCGCACCATTTACTCTATAATCGAAATCATATGTTAGCTGGTGGCATTCGTCCTCATTATTATTGCTTACCAATTCTTAAGCGTAATACGCATCAGCAGGCATTAATCAAAGCGGCAACCAGCGGCAACCCTAAATTTTTCTTAGGCACGGACTCTGCACCACATGCCAAAGATAAGAAAGAAGCGGCATGTGGCTGTGCAGGCGCTTATACGGCTCATGCGGCAATTGAATTATATGCCGAAGCATTCGAAGAAGTAGATGCATTAGACAAGCTAGAAGGATTTGCTAGTCACTTTGGCCCTGATTTTTATGGTTTACCTAGAAACAACGATACCATCACACTTGAAAAATCTCCTTGGCAAGTGCCAGAAAGTTATCCTCTGGGTGATGCTGATGTAGTACCAATCAAAGCAGGCGCGGAAATAGATTGGAAAGTTGTTTAAGTTAATTTAAATATTTTTACGATGGTTTAAAACGCGCATTCAGCGCGTTTTTTTGAATATTATATTTGCAACTTTTTAATATATTTATACTATTAATATAAGTGTGTAACTAATTTAAAATACACCATTAAGCTAAATAGAAATTAAATATTTGAGAGAAGGCAATGAAAGAAATAAAATCATTTATTAAATCTGCAAGTGTGAGTGAATTAGAAAAAGCGCTGGGATTAATAAACGACGCACTTGCCTCACAAAAAGCGCAGGAAGCTGCAAAAGCAGAAGTATTAGCTTTAATAAAAGATAAAGGACTGACTGTTGAGGATTTGCTTGAAAGTGCTTCAACTGATAAACGCAGTAAAGTAGCCATTAAATATCGCATGGAAAAAGACGGTGAGGTATTTGAATGGAGTGGTCGTGGAAAACGCCCTAAAGTATTTGTTGATGTTGACCTGCAACAATACGCAGTAATTTAAGTTCAGTTTTTAGATGAGCAGGCTTATAGCCTGCTCATTCGTTTCAGAGGTTATTTATTTACACGCTTAGACCTTATCAGCAAGAAGCTGTTCAAAATACCATATCGCATTTCAAGAAAACCAACGATCCAGCAGTCATTGTTTTACCAACTGGTGCAGGCAAAAGCCTTGTGATTGCAGAGTTAGCTAGATTGGCTAGAAAAAAAATTCTTGTTTTGGCTCATGTCAAGGAGTTGGTTGAGCAAAACAGTGAGAAATATAAAAGTTTTGGGCTGCAAGCGAGTATTTTTTCTGCAGGCTTAAAACAAAAGTCACTCATTCACCAAGTCACCTTTGCCAGTGTTCAATCGCTTTCAAGAAATACTGAGCAATTAAATGAGGAATACTCCTTAGTTATTATTGATGAATGCCACCGCGTAAATGGGGATGATAAAAGCCAGTATGGCAAAGTCATTTCAGCTTTGAAAAAACATAACGTTAGTTTAAAGGTGCTAGGTTTAACTGCGACACCATATCGTTTAAGCATGGGTTGGATCTATCAACATCACTATCATGGCTTTGCCAGAGGCGACGGCAACTCCCCATTTAAGAAGTGTATTTTCGAGTTGCCTCTAAGGTATATGATAAGCAATAAATACCTTACGCCGCCTAAACAAGTTGATCCTGCAATAAAGCATTATGATTTTTCGAGTCTGACAATTGATAATTTTGGCAGGTTTTCTGAAACAGAAATGAATAGTTTGCTAGATAGCCAAACTCGAGCTACAAAAAGCATCATCGACTATGTGATAGAGCAGAGCATTTCAAGAAAAGGCGTAATGATCTTCGCTGCCACGGTTATGCATGCTAAAGAAATTTTATCTTATTTACCAGAAAGTGAAACCGCTCTGGTGATAGGCGATACCCATCAGGCAGAGCGTGATACGATTATTAAAAGTTTCAAAAGCAAACAGATAAAGTATCTTATAAATGTCTCAGTTCTAACAACTGGATTTGATGCGCCTCATGTAGATTTCATCGCTATTCTAAGACCAACAGAATCAGTCAGCTTGTATCAACAAATAGTAGGTCGAGGTTTAAGACTCGCAGAGGGCAAAAAAGATTGCCTTGTGATGGACTTTGCAGGTAACCAGTTTGATTTGTTTCAACCTGAAGTAGGAGCTAAAAAACCAAGTTCAGATAACGAACCTGTTCAAGTGCATTGCCCTGGTTGTGGCTTTGCCAATATATTCTGGGGCAAAACAGATGAACAAGGCAAAGTCATTGAACATTTTGGTCGACGTTGTCAGGGGTTACTAGATAGTGGCGAAGAAGAGCAACAATGTGACTACCGCTTTAAATTTAAAGAATGTGATGAATGTGGCGCTGAAAATGACATAGCCGCAAGGCAATGTCATCAATGCCATGCCATTATGGCAGATCCTGACGATAAACTGAGAGCGGCATTGAATCTAAAAAATGCCATGGTTTTACGTTGTAGTGGTTTGTCTATTACAACTTTGGCTGATGAAAAGATAAAAGTAACTTACTTCGATGAAGATGGCGCATCTTGTAGTGAAGTATACGATTTCAATAACAGTAAAAGTGTATACATCTTTAATAAGCATTATGCAAAACGTGTGTCAGGTGTACCTACCTCAATTAACTTTAAGCAGGCTTCGGTAGTTCAACAATATGCTTACCAATTTAAAGCGCCTGACTTTGTGATTGCAAACCAACATAAGAAGTATGGGTGGCAAGTAAAAGAAAAGCTATTCGATTATGAAGGCAGCTATCGAGTCGCGGATAAATCATAAACGAGGCATCAGAACATTACAGATTGTATGGCTTTTCAGTCAAAAAAAGATGTAAAAACAGATGTTCTGTTCAAAAGTTGCGCGATCGTTCTGTTTTTTGCATTTTTCTTTAAAAAAGGGGTTGCGCACTTTTAATTTCTCCCTATAATGCGCACCCACTGACACGGGGCGAGACGCTGAAAAGCAAATCAAAACGATGTCGAGTCAA
>Ga0209992_10000203_pt1 | contig 83940 bp, 78 predicted proteins | sample 2SBtaG_2_FD_182564 | JGI IMG/M metagenome (GOLD analysis project Ga0209992, IMG submission 182564) | Deep subsurface microbial communities from Kolumbo volcano to uncover new lineages of life (NeLLi) - 2SBTROV12_ACTIVE470 metaG (SPAdes)... | ecosystem: Environmental > Aquatic > Marine >... | reverse complement strand
AACCCAGCTCGCGTACCGCTTTAATGGGCGAACAGCCCAACCCTTGGGACCTGCTTCAGCCCCAGGATGCGATGAGCCGACATCGAGGTGCCAAACCTTCCCGTCGATATGGACTCTTGGGGAAGATTAGCCTGTTATCCCCGGGGTACCTTTTATCCGTTGAGCGACGGCGCTTCCACACGCTACCGCCGGATCACTATCTCCTACTTTCGTACCTGCTCGACTTGTCGGTCTCGCAGTCAAGCTCCCTTGTGCGATTGCACTCGACGACTGATGGCCGACCAGTCTGAGGGAACCTTTGAGCGCCTCCGTTACAATTTAGGAGGCGACCGCCCCAGTCAAACTACCCACCTGGCACTGTCCCTGACCCGGATAACGGGCCGAAGTTAGATTTCCAGCATGAGAAGGGTGGTATTTCAAGGACGACTCCACACTAGCTGGCGCCAATGCTTCCTAGTCTCCCACCTATCCTACACAACTCAGACCAAAAACCAATACCAAGCTATAGTAAAGGTCCACGGGGTCTTTCCGTCCTTCTGCAGCTAACGAGCATCTTTACTCGTACTTCAATTTCGCTGGGTCTATGGTTGAGACAGTAGGGAAGTCGTTACTCCATTCGTGCAGGTCGGAACTTACCCGACAAGGAATTTCGCTACCTTAGGACCGTTATAGTTACGGCCGCCGTTTACTGGGGCTTAGGTTCAAAGCTTCGCCTCAAGGGCTAACCTTTCCCCGTAACCTTCCAGCACCGGGCAGGAGTCACAGCGTATACAGCGCCTTACGGCTTCGCACGCTGCTGTGTTTTTAGTAAACAGTCGCTTCCCTCTATTTTGTGCCACCCTTTCGAGCTCGGAGAGTAAATCTCGTCACCCTAATAGGGTCATCCTTCTCCCGAAGTTACGGATGCAATTTGCCGAGTTCCTTAACCATAGTTCTCCCAATCGCCTTGGTATTTTCTACCTGTCCACCTGTGTTGGTTTGGGGTACGGGCACCACACGTACTAGCTAGCGGCTTTTCTTGGCAGCATAGGATCGGTGACTTCGCCTGATTCGGCTCGGCATCGCGTCTCAGGATTATGAGGACCGGACTTACCTGGGCCTCTCCCTACTCGCTTACCCCAGGACAACCATCGCCTGGGCTCACTTACCTTCCTGCGTCCCCGCATTGCTTACCTCCACAACCTGGGTCGGTTCGTCAATCAGCCGTTTAACGGGCCGAAGGCATCCCCTTAGCAAAGTTGTCTTGGTATGGGCGCATAATGTGGTGGTACTGGAATATCAACCAGTTGTGCATCGACTACGCCTTTCGGCCTCGTCTTAGCTCCCGACTCACCCTGGGAGGATTAGCCTTCCCCAGGAACCCTTGGACTTTCGGCGGAGGGGTTTCTCACCCCTCTCTCGCTACTCATGCCTACATTCGCACTCGACCACGCTCCACGACGGTTTACACCCCCGCTTCGCCGCGAGATCGACGCTCCGCTACCACTCGTACTTACGTACGAATACACAGCTTCGGCTCTGTACTTGAGCCCCGTTACATTATCCGCGCAGGATCACTCGACCAGTGAGCTATTACGCACTCTTTCAAGGGTGGCTGCTTCTAAGCCAACCTCCTGGCTGTCTGTGCAATCCCACATCGTTTACCACTTAGTACAGAATTAGGGGCCTTAGCTGGTGTTCTGGGCTGTTTCCCTCTCGACCATCGAAGCTCATCCCCCGAGGTCTCACTGCTGCGCTCTGGAGTCATGGCATTCGGAGTTTGGTTGGGGTCGGTAACCTTGTGGGGCCCCTAGCCCATCCAGTGCTCTACCTCCATGACTGAACACGCAACGCTGCACCTAAATGCATTTCGCGGAGAACCAGCTATCACCGAGTTTGATTGGCCTTTCACCCCTAACCACAGGTCATCCCCTCCGTTTTCAACCGAAGTGGGTTCGCGCCTCCACGGGGTCTTACCCCCGCTTCACACTGCCCATGGCTAGATCACTCGGCTTCGGGTCTACAGCATGCGACTGAACGCCCTGTTCAGACTCGCTTTCGCTCCGGCTCCCCCTCACGGGTTAACCTTGCCACACACCGTAACTCGTAGGCTCATTCTTCAAAAGGCACGCCATCGTGGCCACGGTAAACCGTGACGACACTTTGACTGCTTGTAAACCAACGGTTTCAGGTACTATTTCACTCCCCTCCCGGGGTACTTTTCACCTTTCCCTCACGGTACTAGTTCACTATCGGTCACTGACATATACGTAGCCTTACGAGGTGGTCCTCGCAGATTCACGCCGGCTTTCCCGGATCCGGCGCTACTCGGGAGACACGATCGGAGATGAGATGAATTTCGCGTACGGGGCTATTACCCACTACGGCTGGCCTTTCCAGAGCCATTCCACTATCCACTCATTTTGTAACTCCGTGGACCTTCTGACGCAGGTCCTATCGGTTCCCACAACCCCAATGTGGCAACGCCGTCAGGCTTTCCACCACACTGGTTTAGGCTGATCCCGTTTCGCTCGCCGCTACTCAGGGAGTCGCTGTTGCTTTCTTTTCCTCTGGTTACTTAGATGTTTCAGTTCACCAGGTTCCCTCTACCTGCCCTATGTGTTCAGACAGGAGTAACACCCCATTACGGGTGCTGGGTTTCCCCATTCGGTCATCCGCGGATCGACGCTTAGTCGGCAGCTCCTCGCGGCTTATCGCAGCCTCTCACGACCTTCTTCGGTAGTCAGTGCCAAGGCATCCACCGTTGGCTCTTAGTAGCTTGGGTTTTCTACATTAAAATTGAAATATCAAACCGACGTCGTTGCCGACATCGGTCAGATGCTCGTGCTCGCTATGCAATTCTCAAGAAGCTGAACGCAACAATGCGCCCGGCCTAAGCCGAGCGCAGCGGTTGCGAGAGGAATTACTCCCTCAAAGCGGAAGAGACGAACACCAACAATTTCGCTGCGCATTGAAGCGCTGAGGGAAATTGCTGAATAACGAGTGCCTAACTGGGAATCTCTCGAGTCGCTAACTCATTTGAGTTAGAACCATCGAGAGAGACTCCTTAGAAAGGAGGTGATCCAGCCGCACCTTCCGGTACGGCTACCTTGTTACGACTTCACCCCAATCGCCAACCCCACCTTCGGCAGCTCCTTCCCCGAGGGGTTAGGCCACTGACTTCGGGTGTTGCCGACTTTCGTGGTGTGACGGGCGGTGTGTACAAGGCCCGGGAACGTATTCACCCCGGCGTTGCTGATCCGGGATTACTAGCGACTCCAGCTTCATGAAGTCGAGTTGCAGACTTCAATCCGAACTGAGACTGGCTTTATGGGATTCGCTTGACCTCGCGGTTTCGCAGCCCTTTGTACCAGCCATTGTAGCATGTTTGCAGCCCTAGATATAAGGGGCATGATGACTTGACGTCGTCCCCACCTTCCTCCGAGTTGACCCCGGCAGTCTCCTACGAGTCCCCACCATTACGTGCTGGCAACATAGGACGAGGGTTGCGCTCGTTGCGGGACTTAACCCAACATCTCACGACACGAGCTGACGACAGCCATGCACCACCTGTGTACTGCCCCGAAGGACACCATATCTCTATGGCTTTTCAGTACATGTCAAACCTAGGTAAGGTTCTTCGCGTTGCCTCGAATTAAGCAACATGCTCCGCCGCTTGTGCGGGCCCCCGTCAATTCCTTTGAGTTTTAGCCTTGCGGCCGTACTCCCCAGGCGGGGCACTTAATGCGTTAGCTACGGCACGGAACCCGTTAGAAGGTCCCACACCTAGTGCCCAACGTTTACGGCATGGACTACCAGGGTATCTAATCCTGTTTGCTCCCCATGCTTTCGCTCCTCAGCGTCAGTACCGGCCCAGAGCACTGCCTTCGCCATTGGTGTTCCTCCTGATATCTGCGCATTCCACCGCTACACCAGGAATTCCATGCTCCCCTACCGGACTCTAGTCATTGCAGTATCGGATGGCGTCTCAGGGTTGAGCCCTGAGTTTTCACATCCGACTTACAAAACCGCCTACGAGCTCTTTACGCCCAATAAATCCGGACAACGCTTGCTCCCTACGTGTTACCGCGGCTGCTGGCACGTAGTTGGCCGGAGCTTCTTCTGGGATTACCGTCATTTTCGTCATCCCTGAAAGTGGTTTACAACCCGAAAGCCGTCATCCCACACGCGGCGTTGCTGCGTCAGGCTTTCGCCCATTGCGCAATATTCCCCACTGCTGCCTCCCGTAGGAGTCTGGGCCGTGTCTCAGTCCCAGTGTGGCTGATCGTCCTCTCAGACCAGCTACCCGTCGATGCCTTGGTGAGCTATTACCTCACCAACTAGCTGATAGGCCGCGAGACCCTCCTAGAGCACCTGAGCATTTCTTCACTCGGCCATGCGACCATGTGAAGGCATCCGGTATTAGCCGTCGTTTCCAACGGTTGTCCCGGTCTCTAGGGCAGGTTTCTCACGTGTTACTCACCCGTTCGCCACTGTCCCCCGGAGCAAGCTCCGGGATCTCGTTCGACTTGCATGTGTTAGGCACGCCGCCAGCGTTCGTCCTGAGCCAGGATCAAACTCTCCGTCGAGATCTCCAGACCAGCCGAAGCTGATCCTTAAATCGGTGTATCGGTATCTCCAATCACTTCGACCGAAGTCGTCGTAATCGCGTGGAGACACCAACGTACTGAGAGCCGGCCACCGCTGGCTAGCAGTGACCATTTTGGTTTTGCCGATCCACCCTCGGAACAAGTTCCTGAGATGAAACGACGTGGCTCGCCGGGGCCGTTGAGGGTCCCCGGCATTGAATTGACAGATAACGCCAACACGTCGCGAAACGTATTGCGTTACCCGCACTCGCTTTTGCGTCCGTCTCTTCCGTTTTCAAGGAGCAATCGACACCGAAATGTCGGGCACTCGATCCGCTGGGCGGAAGGTTGGTGCCAGTTGCGTGCTCATCGCAGCTGCCTATTGGCGACTGCTTGGAGCGACTTGCTACGTTATCTGGACGACCCGGGAAGTTCAACCCTGACCGCACAAATTTCTTTCGGTGCGAACACCGTCGGAAGCAGCGAGCGGAACGTTAGCCGTGTGCCAACAGTGCACCAACCTCGTTGGCAACGAATTCGCGTGAACGAGGTCACACCTAGTCGAACACAACCAGGTGTCGCTGCTTCTTGCCTCGCTGGATGAGCACGAAGCGGCGGTCGATTGCTTCGACGGGGGCGTCGGAGGTTTCGAGTTTTGTTCCGTTGAGCCGGATTCCGCCCTGGTCGATCGTGCGTCGAGCATCGCCTCGTGAGGAACAGACGCCGGTTGCGACCAGGAGATCGACGGCCGGCTCGTCCGACTCGACCGACGGGGCGGACAGCACGCTCTCGGGCACCACGCCTCGTAGAGCATCGAGCGAGGCGCCATCGAGATCTGCGCCTCCGAACAAGGCGCCGGCGGCCAGCGTGGCCCGGCGGACCTCGTGGGGTCCGTGAATCAGTTCGGTGACGGCATCGGCCAGCGCCCGCTGAGCAACACGTTCGTCTGGTGCGGCCCGATGGCGCTGCATGATGTCGGCGATTTGATCGAGCGACAGCAGCGTGAGTTGGAGCAAGAAACGTTCGACGTCGCGGTCGTCGGTGCGCAAGAAGTACTGATGGAACTCATAGGGCAGAGTACGAGTGGGGTCGAGCCAGATCGCCCCATCGGCGGTCTTTCCGAACTTGGCGCCGTCGGCTCGCATCATGAGCGGCCAAGTGAGACCGTGCACCGCCGCGTCGGCGCGACGACGGGTTAGATCGATACCGGCGGTGATGTTGCCCCATTGGTCTGATCCGCCGATCTGCAGCATGCATCCGAACTCGACGTGTTGGTGCCAGAAATCGAATGCTTGAAGAAGCATGTAGCTGAACTCGGTGAACGAGATGCCGTGCTCGCCGTCCATACGACTCTTGACCGAGTCCTTGGCGACCATCTGATTGACCGTGGCGTGTTTGCCAACATCTCGAAGGAAGTCGAGGAACGACACCCCTTTGGTCCAGTCGTAATTGTTGACCATTCGAGCCGCGGCATCACCTTCGAACGTGAGCAACCGTTCGACTTGGGCACGGATCCCGGCCTGGTTGGCCGCCAAGGTCTGTTCGTCGAGCAAATTGCGTTCGTCGCTGCGCCCGCTGGGGTCGCCGATCATCCCGGTCGCGCCGCCGACGAGAGCCAAAGGGCGATGCCCGGCGTCTTGGAACCTACGCATGACCAAGACGCCGATCAGATTGCCAAGATGCATGCTCGACGATGTGGGGTCGATGCCGTGATAAAGCACAACTGGTCCGGCGTCGAGCAGCGCCCGTAGTTGAGCTTCGTCGGTGTGATCTTGAATCAGGCCACGGGCCCTGAGATCGTCGATGATTGAAGAACCAGCCATATCGGCCCAACGATATGCCGGGGTGCTGTCATTCGGAGAGATTTTGGCGCCAGAATGACCGCCATGCGTCGCCCCCGCCGCCTCCTGCTCGCTGCACTAACCGCGAGCCTTATCGCCTCCGCGTGTTCGGTCGAAACCAAAGACTTCGACACTCTCTTCGGCGCTGACTTCTCGGTCGATGCGCTCGAAACGGCGCAGTCGTCTCGCGTCTGGGACCGCAACGGTGTGTTGATCACCGAGTTACGAGGCGAACAAAACCGAACCGATATCAGCTTCGACGAAATCCCGCCGGTGATGTACAACGCGGTTGTAGCTATCGAAGACGAGCGCTTCTGGGATCACGCAGGCGTCGACCTCAAAGCCATCATGCGGGCCGCTCGATCCAACGTGACCGCTGGCGGCATCTCTCAGGGCGGCTCGACGATCACCCAGCAATACGTGGGCAACGTGTTCCTCGACCGTAAAGACCAAACCGGCGGTCGCAAAGTCGAAGAGATCTTCATGGCTCGCCGCTTCGAGCAGCGCTACACCAAAGAGTTCATCCTCGAGAAGTATCTCAACTGGGTCTATTTCGGCAACGGTGCCTACGGGGTCGAGGCAGCCGCCCGCACGTATTTCGGCTCACCCAACTGCGCCCGGCAGTCGCTGATCAGCGGCGTCGACAATCTCGATTGCCTCAAGGTCACCGAGCTCACAATCGTGCAAGCCGCGACCATCGCCGGCCTGATCCAGGCCCCCGGCCGGTTCGACCCGTACCGAAACTACGAAGGCGCTCGCGACCGGCGAGACCTCGTTTTGTTGCGGATGTACGCCAACGAATACATCACCCAAGACGAATACGAAGCGGCCCTGCTCGAACCGATCGATCTGATTGCCGATGTCCCGATTCTCGAAGAGCAATACCCTGCGGCTCACTTTGTCGAAGATGTGAAGCAGTGGTTCCTGGGCAACCCGCAGTTCGGCGAGACCCGACTCGACCGCACCAAACTGCTGTTCGAAGGTGGGCTCGATATCTACACCACCGTCGATCTCGAACTTCAGGCCAAAGCCGAGATCGGGATCGAACGGGTTCTGCCAAAGATCGCCGACAACGGGACCGAAAACCCCGACGCCGCCGCGGTGATCATGGGCACCACTCCCCAAGACGATGGCCATGTCCTCGCCATGGTCGGAGGTCGCAACTTCTTTGGCGGAGAAGACGACTCCAAATTCAACCTGGCTTCGGGGTCGGGGCGCCAGGCCGGCTCGTCGATGAAGCCGATCGGCTTGGCCGCGGCCCTACAGATCGGGATCCCGATCACGCGCGTTTACGACGCCACCAGCCCAATCGAGATCGACAACCCGCCCGTGTGCGGCCCGGTGTGGAAGGTGCGCGGTGGCACCGACGGCGACAGCACCATCGCCGACGCAACCAAGTGGTCGAGAAACACGGTTTTTGCTCAGCTGATGGTCGACATCGGTCCGCGCCGATACGTCGAAATGGCCGAGGCTCTCGGGATCGGCGAAGGACGCATCCAGCCGGTGTGTGCGGCCATTCTCGGAACCGAAAACGTCAACATGGTCGAGATGGCGACGGTGTACTCCACCTTTTCGCGCCATGGCGTGCGAGTCGACCCGGTGATGGTTACCCACATCACAAACCCCGACGGCACGCAGCTTTACGAGAACGTCTCGGTGGCAACACCCGTACTCAACGAAACCGTCGATGCCCAACTCACCTGGGCGCTCAGCCGAGTCATGTCCGGCACCGGACACCGAGCGGCGCTCGACGACCGGCCATCAGCAGGCAAGACCGGCACCGCCCAAAACAACGCCGACGCCACGTTCGTCGGGTTCACCCCACAAATGGCGACCGCCGTGTGGGTCGGTTACCCCGACGAGCAACTGCCGATGCGTACCCAGTTCAACGGTAAGAAGGTGCAAGGTGGCACGTTCCCCGCACTGATCTGGCACGAGTTGATGACGGCGGCTCACGAAGGACTGCCAGTAGTGGAGTTCCCCAAGCCGCCGCCGTCATCGACGACCACGACGTTGCCGGAAATCCCCGAGGAAGCCCCGGTGCCGGGCCTAATCGGACTCGAACTAACCGAAGAACTCCGCACCCTGTTGACCGAAGAATTCTGGATCATCGAAGCGGTCGAGGTCGAAACCAACGACTTCGAAGCCGGCAAAGTCTTCAACCAAGTCCCGGCGCCGAACACCATCGTGCCCGGCGGCTCGACCATCACTGTAGAGATTGCCGTAACGCCACCGATACTGCCGGTGCCATCGGTCATCGGCCTCACCGAGTCCGAGGCCAAACAGGTCATCGCCGCGGCAGGCTTTGGGGTCAGCGTCACCTACCTCACCAACCCTTCGTCGTCAGGTCCGATTGTGGGACGGGTGTGGTCTCAGGATCCGGCGCCTGAGACTCCCGGAGACGAAATAGTCACCGTGATCATCACCGTCAACCCCGAGCCGCCACCTACGACAACGACCACCACCACTCCAACCACTACCACCTCGGGAGCATCAGGATGACCGACCCCGTCAAGTCCGATCTCGACGAAGCTCGGCGCTACTGGACCCTCGGGCGATTCGCCCTCACACTATTGGTCACGAGCTTTGTGGTGTTCTGGATCTGGATCTACGCGTTTGCGCCTCGCAACAACCCCGACCGGTTCGAAACCACGGCATACGCCGAAGCAGCCGAACCGGTTTGTGCCGCCGCTCAAGCTCAGATCGATGCGCTGCCCAGTGGGCGCACCGCCCACACGCCGCAGGAACGAGCCGTAACGGTGCGCCTTGCCACCGAAATCACCGAACAAATGGTGGCCGACCTCAAAGCCCTCGCCCCACTCGCGGCCAACCAAAGAGATGCCACGACGCTGGGCCGCTGGTTCGAGGACTGGGAAGACGGCTATCTGGTCGACCGGTGGCGTCACGTCGACCGCCTCGAGACCGCCACCCCCGAGACCAACGACAAAGATCTCGCCTTTGTCGTGCAGGAACGGGTTTCGGGAGGCTTCTACACGCGCCGCATCGACGGACTGGCCAACGTCAACGACATGGCATCGTGTCATGTCCCCGGCGACATTTAGATAGCTGGCTATCCAAACAACTAGGCCTCGTTCAACCGACGAGCCATCGACAGCCCGTTGCCGGCTAGGCGACGCAGCCCCGTATCGGCACCGAGCGCGGTCAACTCGTGGGGCGTGACCCAGCGCTGAGCTTGAGACTCGTGGTTGGCGTTCACCTCAGCGTTTGGCGGAGCGATCACAACAAACCGCACGTCGTAGTGAAGATGCCGGTCTTCTTTGGGGGGCCGAACCTCGTGGACGTCGAGATCGACCGCTATCGGCCACACGGCCAGGTCGTCGATGCCGGTCTCCTCGGTTGCTTCCTTGAGCGCTACGGCCGCGAGGTTGGCGTCTCCGTCGGCGTGGCCACCCGGCTGAACCCAGATCTGCAACTTGGTGTGAAACAACACAAGGGTGCGTTCGAGGTCGGCATGCACAACCAACGCCGATCCTGTGAAGTGTCCCGGACGTTCGGTTCGGTCGAGCGGTCGGGGCCGAGTGTCGATGAGTTGACGCATCCGTTGGCGTTGGGATGCGCAATCCGGATTGTCAACCGGGTCGATCGCAGCCCACGTGTCGTCGATGCTGACCGACTTCGCCAGATCGGGGTGGCCGGCCTTCAGCAACTTTGTCGGCTTGTTCACCCTCGCCTCGCTACCGGCCAAGGTGGGCACGAAAGCGGGTCAACTGCTCGGCGACGGCCAAAGGCGACCCTCCGCCGTGGGTGGTGCGCCGAGTGACCGAAACGCCGGGGGCCAGCAGAGCCGCCGCCTCGGTACCAAGAGCCGGATGATCGGACACAAGCGACTCGAGAGACGCCTCCCCCGCCAACGCCCGGCGAACCAATTCGCCAACGATCGCGTGGCCGTCACGAAACGCCATGCCCCGATCGACCAGATACTCGGCCAGGTCGGTGGCAGCCGCGTACGGCGAACTGGCTTGGGCAGCCATTTGATCGGTTCGGAACCGGATCGTGCTCATCATGCCGTCGAGAGCCAACAGGGTGAGCCGCACCGTGTCGACCGAGTCGAACAGCGGCTCCTTGTCTTCTTGTAGATCCTTGTTGTAGGTGAGCGGCAGGGCCTTGAGAGTGGCCAGAAACCCGGTCAGGTGACCAATGAGTCGGCCCGCTTTACCGCGAGCGAGTTCGGCGATGTCGGGATTCTTCTTCTGCGGCATCATCGATGATCCGGTAGAGAAGGCATCGTCGAGTTCGACGAAACCAAACTCGGTCGAGGCCCACAACCACATCTCTTCGCCGATCCGGCTGAGATGCACCCCGAGCAGCGACAAGGCAAACAACGTTTCGGCCACAAAGTCACGATCGCTGACCGCATCGAGGCTGTTGTCGAATACCGAGTCGAACCCCAATTCGGCGGCCGTCATGGCCGGGTCCAGCGGCAGCGACGATCCGGCCAAAGCACCAGCACCGAGAGTAGAGACGTTGACACGGGTGCGGGCTTGTTGGAGCCGTTCGACGTCGCGGCCCAGGGCCCAGCCGTGAGCCAGCAGATGGTGCGCAAGCGCCACCGGTTGCGCCTGCTGGAGGTGGGTATACCCCGGCAAGTACGCGTCGCCCGCCTCCTCGGCCTGAGCAAGCAAGGTGGCCTGAAGCCGTTGGACGAGTTCGATCACCTCGTCGATAGCGGACCGGGTCCACAGCCGCACGTCGGTCGCGACCTGGTCGTTGCGGCTACGGCCGGTGTGCATCTTGGCCCCCGCCGGATGCAGTTCGGTGACCCGCCGCTCGACCGCGGTATGAATGTCTTCGTCGCTTTCGGCGAACTCAAAAACGCCGGTGGCGATCTCGGATTCGGTGAGGTCGAGCGCTGCTAAAACTCCATCTCGTTCGTCGGCGGTGAACAGCCCGACCTGGCACAACATCGCCACGTGGGCCCGCGATCCGGCTATGTCCTCACGGAACATCCGTTGGTCGAAGGGCAAACTGTCGTTGAGGGCTTGCAACGCTTCGGCTGGTCCGCCCTCGAAACGTCCGTGCCAGAGCTGACCACGTTTGGACATATCAGCCCCGTTTGCGGGCGAGGTTGCGCAACCGCAACGCGTTGAGCTTGATGAAACCCTCGGCGTCGGCCTGGTTGTATGCGCCTTCGTCTTCTTCGAACGTGGCGATTTTCTCGTCGAACAACGAATCGTGCGATTTGCGACCGGCGATGTCGATATTGCCCTTGTAGAGCCGTACCCGCACGTCGCCGTTGACGTACTGCTGGCTGTGATCGATCGCTACTTGGAGCATCTCTCGCTCGGGGCTCCACCAAAACCCGTTGTAGATCAACTCGGCGTACTTCGGCATGAACGAATCTTTGAGATGAGCGACCTCTCGATCGAGAGTGATCGATTCGATGGCTCTATGGGCCCGCAACATGATCGAGCCGCCCGGCGTTTCGTAGGCACCGCGGCTCTTCATTCCCACGAACCGGTTCTCGACAATGTCGAGGCGCCCGATACCGTTCTCGCCACCAACCTTGTTGAGATAGGTGAGCACTTCGGCCGGCGACATGGCCTTGCCGTCGATGGCAACAATGTCGCCTCGCTCATAGGTGAGGTCGAGGTAAGTGGCCTCGTTGGGGGCCATCTCGGGGCTGACCGACCAGCGCCACATTTCTGACGGCGGTTCGGTGAAGGGATTCTCGAGCGGGCCACCCTCGAAGGAGATATGCAACAAGTTGGCGTCCATCGAAAACGGCGACTTCTTGCCTCGCTTCATTTCGATAGGGATGTTGTGTTCGGCCGCGTAGTTCATCAGCGATTCGCGGGAGCCGAGATCCCACTCGCGCCACGGCGCGATGACTTTGATATCGGGAGCCAAGGCGTAAGCCCCGAGCTCGAAGCGCACCTGATCGTTGCCTTTGCCGGTCGCCCCGTGGCTGATCGCGTCGGCGTTGTGTTCGGCGGCAATCTCGACCAGCCGTTTGGCGATAAGCGGGCGGGCAATCGAAGTGCCGAGGAGGTACTCGCCTTCGTAGATCGTGTTGGCTCGAAACATCGGGAAGACGAAGTCGCGGACAAATTCTTCACGCAGGTCCTCGATGTGGATGCTGGCGGCCGGGACCCCCATTTGCAGGGCCTTGGCGCGCGCCGGCTCGACCTCTTCGCCTTGGCCGAGGTCGGCGGTAAACGTGATGACCTCGGCGTCGTGGGTCTCCTGCAACCAACGCAGGATGATGGAGGTGTCGAGACCTCCACTGTAGGCAAGAACAACCTTCATTTAGCTAAACGTTCCTTCAGAGTCCGGCGTAGTCGCGGAGGCGACTGGCCAAGTTTGCGCCGCCGATTTCTTCGACAGCAACGACGATGAGCGTGTCGTCTCCGGCGACGGTACCGAGGATTTCGGGAATCCCAGCACGATCCAGCGCCGAGGCCACCACGTGAGCTGATCCGGGTGGGGTCCTCAGCACAACCAGGTTCATCGAATGGTTGACATCGGCTACCCAATCGCCCAACACCCGCCGAAGGTGATCCTCGGGGGCGATGCGATCAACGGGATGTTCGGGGATGGCATAGACGGTTTCGCCACCTGGCACCCTGACCTTCATGGCGCCGAGGTCCTCGAGGTCGCGAGACACGGTTGCCTGGGTGGTGGCAAGCCCGTCGTGCTCAAGGACTTCGACCAGTTGGGTTTGACTGGTGATGGCTTGGGCCGCCAACAGTTGGGCGATGCGGTGCTGACGATGGGCTTTAGACATCGGCGTTCTCGGCCATCAGCCAGGCCAACGCACCACGGGCCGCGTGCATGCGATTGGCTGCTTGCACCCATATACGGCTTCGGGGCCCGTCCAGAACCGCGTCGGTGACCTCTTCGTTGCGGTGCGCCGGGAGGCAATGCAAAAAGATCGCACCAGCCTGGCCGTGAGCCATCATGCGTTCGTCGATCTGAAAGCCTTCGAAGTCGCGACGCCGTTGCTCGGCCTCGGCCTCTTGGCCCATCGATGTCCAGGTGTCGGCGTAAACCGCGTCGGCCCCCGCAACGGCATCCTCGGGCCGATCGAACACCTGAGGAGTCACACCGGCCGCCTTGATGCGGTCGGTGTCGACCTCGTTGAAACCGTAACCCCCGGGGCTCGCTATGCGAAAAGTCATCCCCGCGAGGCCCGCGGCGAGAGCCAACGACCGGGCCACGTTGTTGGCGTCACCCACATACGCCACCGTACGGCCCCGCAACTCGCCGAACTCGCGGCGCATAGTGAGCAAGTCGGCGAGGGCCTGAAGTGGATGAGCGGCATCGCTCAACATGTTGACCACCGGCACCGCGTCGACCGCGGCCATCCGCTCGACAACGGAGTGCCGAAACACCCGGGCACCAAGCACCACATGGAATCCGGCCATCGTGTGAGTCACGTCTTCGACCGTTTCGCGGGTGTCGAGCCCGACTTCGTGCCCTTGGATGTAAACCGGATGGCCGCCCAACTGCACCACCGCCATCTCCATCGAGTTCCGGGTCCGCGACGACGGCTTTTCGAAAATGAGGGCCGCTCCCTTTCCGGCCAGCGAGCGCTGCGGGTCGGGATTGGTCGCCAAATCCAAAATTCGTTCGAGATCAGATCCCGACAGATCATCGATTTCGAGTAGGTGACGCATCAAGGAGTGGATCCTTCTTGGTTGAGAGCGGCGGCGATGATGTTTACGCCTTCGACCAACTGTTCGTCGGAGATGACAAACGGCGGAGCGATGCGCAAAGCGGTCGGGGTGATCCCATTGCAAATGAGTCCGAGATCGAGACAAGCCCTTGCTATCTCGGGGGCGGTACGCCCGGCCAAGATGTCGGGAGCCAGTTCGATAGCGAGCAGCAGGCCTCGGCCCCTAACGCCGGCGACACCCTCGACACCAGACAGCAACTCGCGCAGTCGGGCTTCGTGTCGCCGCGCCACCGCGGGAGCGTCGATGCGCTCGAGTTCGTTGAGCGTGGCTCGAGCCGCAGCCAAGGCCAGTGCTTGGCCGGCATAAGTCGAGCCGTGATCGCCCGGGCCAAACGCCGCGGCCACGTCGTCGCGGGCCCAAACTGCGCCCACAGGCATTCCGTTGGCCACGCCCTTGGCAATCGTGACGATGTCGGGGACGATGTCGCTGTATTGGAAGCCAAACCAGTCGCCGGTGCGTCCGAGTCCGGTCTGGATCTCGTCCATAACCAACAAGATGCCGCGTTCGTCGCAAATGGTCCGCACCGCTTGCAGATAAGTGCGTTCGGCCGGGTTGACGCCGCCTTCGCCCTGTATCGGTTCGAGCATGATGGCCCCAACCTCCGGGCCGAGTGCTCGCTCGAGTTCGTCGACATCGTTCCACACCACATGGCGAAACCCCTCTGGCAACGGCTGAAAGGGCTCGTGCTTTTCGGGCTGTCCGGTAGCTGCGAGCGCGGCCATGGTCCGACCGTGAAAGCTGCGCAAAGCGCTGACGATCACATGGCGACCGCGGCCCTGGTATTTGCGCACCAGTTTGATCGCTGCTTCGTTGGCTTCGGCGCCCGAGTTCTGGAACAACACCTGCCCGTCACCGGCAGATATGAGCCGCGAAAGGGCTTCGGCCACTGGCGCCTGATGCTCGTTGGCAAACAGGTTGGACGTATGGGTCAGGGTCGCCGCTTGAACCGCGATCGCCTCGGTTACCGCCGGGTGGGCATGGCCGAGACCGGTTACCGCAAGGCCGCAAAGAAAATCGAGATGGCGTTGGCCGTCGCGATCCCATAGCTCTGCGCCATTTCCCTTGACGAACAGCCGAGGGGGCGACCCGTAGTTGTTCATTAGCGGGCTGTGAGAACCGCTAGCTCCCCACGCGTGGGCTTGGGTTTCGGTCACGAGTGGTCCTCTTCGATCATTACGGCTTCGGTGACCATGGTTCCGATGCCCGCGTCGGTGAACAGTTCGAGCAGCAACACATGGGGGATACGGCCGTCAAGCATGTGAGCCGACGCCGCGCCGGCTTCGACCGCCGCGATACACGCCTCGATCTTGGGGATCATGCCACCGGAGATGGTGCCGTCGCCGAGCATCGAACGCAGACCGTCGACGGTGGTGCGAGCAACGATCGACGACGGATCGTCGACGTCGGTAAGAAGGCCGGCAACGTCGGTCAGGTAAATGGCCTTCTCGGCGCCCAGCGCCCCCGCCAACGCCCCCGCGACCGTATCGGCGTTGATGTTGTAGGCCTGGCCGCGGCCATCGGACCCGATCGTGGAGATCACCGGAATCATGTTCTCGGCTAGCAGTCGTTGCACTATCCCTGGTTGAACCGACACCACATCGCCCACAAATCCCAGCGACGGATCTCGTGGCGCCGCCGTGATGAGTCCCCCGTCCTCGCCTGACAAACCAACGGCGTAGGCCCCGTGGATGTTGATGGCCCCGACGATGTCGCGCCCGACCTTGCCCACGAGCACCATGCGCGCCACGTCGAGCGTTTCGGCATCGGTGACCCGCAGACCGTCGATGAACTCGGTCTCTTTGCCGAGTCGACCCAACAGATTGCCAATCTGAGGACCGCCACCGTGCACCACCACCGGGCGCAAACCAACCGAGCGCAACAGCACCACGTCCTCGGCAAACGTGGTGGCCAGCGCCGGGTTGGTCATGGCGTTGCCGCCGAACTTCACCACAACAATGGCGTCACGAAAACGTTGGATGTAGGGCAGCGCCTCGACCAGCGCGCCTGCTCGCTGCGACGGAGCGAAGCCGCGTTCGGGAAGCAAGTCGGCAGTCATGAGCGGTACCCCGCGTTGATATCGATATAGCCGTGGGTCAGGTCGCAGGTCCAGACTGTGGCCTCACCCTGCCCGACCCCCACGTCGGCTCGAATCGCAATCTCGGGCTCGCGAAGGTGTTCGGTGGCCCGCGCCTCGGAGTAGGAATCGAGCACCACTCCCCCGGCCGTCACCTGTTCGGGACCTATCCAGATAGCAATGGCGTCACGGTCCGCGGCCTGACCGGCCTTGCCAATCGCCATGACGATGCGGCCCCAGTTGGCGTCCTCGGCCGCGAGCGCGGTCTTTACGAGCGGCGAGTTGCCAATGGCCAGTGCAATCGTGCGGGCGGCGCGATCGTCAGAGGCACCAGTGACCGTCACCTCGACAAACTTTGTCGCCCCTTCGCCATCGCGCACTATCTGTTGAGCCAAGTCGAGAAGTACCGAATCGAGAGCCTCCTGAAATGCCGGATATCGCGGGTCGTCGGCCGAAATCAGTTCGTCGTCAATTTGTTCGCCGGTGGCAAACATGAGCACGGTGTCGCTGGTCGACGTATCGGAGTCGACCGTTATTCGATTGAAACTGCGGGCCACGGCCTTGGACAGACAGCTCTGCAACAAGTCGGGCTCGACCGGCAGGTCGGTGAACACGAAGGCCAGCATGGTTGCCATGTCGGGGGCGATCATTCCGCTGCCCTTGGCGATGCCAACAACGTGAGACACCGCCCCTTCGATGCGTTGGGCACTGCCCTTGGAGAACGTGTCGGTGGTGCGGATCGCCGCCGCGGCTTGCTCCCAAAGTGCCGGCGAGGACGGAGCAATCGTCTCGGCCAGCACCGGCAACCCAGCGAGCAGCGGGGCTTCAGGCAGGGTCTCGCCGATGACGCCGGTTGACGCCAAATAGATCGAGTCGGGCTCGAGCCCCAAATTGGCCGCAATGGTCCGAGCAGTGAGCTCGGCCGCCGCAACGCCGGCCTGGCCAGTGAACGCGTTGGCGTTACCAGAATTACAGACGACCGCTCGAGCGGTGCCGTCGCCTTCGGCCAGCACTTGCTTGCACCAATCGACGGGAGCGGACGGGCAAAGCGACTGGGTGAAGGTCCCAGCGACCGATGTTCCCTCGGCCAGCGCGGCAAGGAACAAGTCGGCTCGGTTCTCGTAGCGAATCCCGGCCGCGTGAGTCGCCAGGGCAACTCCGGCAATCGGTGGCAGCACCGGGAACGAGTCGGGGGCGAGAGGCGAAACTGAATCGGACACAAAATTCCTTACGGGAACATGCCAGCGACGGCCAGCCCGGTTTGTTCGGGGATACCAAGAGCAAGGTTCGCACACTGCACGGCCTGGCCTGACGCTCCCTTTACGAGGTTGTCGAGCGCCGCGATGGTGACGATCCACCCCGTGCGAGGATCGACCCTCGCAGTTACGTGACAACTGTTGGAACCCAAAGTTGCTTTGGTCGATGGAAGCGCTTCGCTAACCAGCACGAATGGTTCGTCTCGGTAGGCATCGGCCAAACAAGCAATGGCGTCATCTGTGGTTGTGGTCTCCGAGGCCGGACGGGCGTAGCAGGTAGCCAGGATGCCCCGGTTCATGGGGGCGAGGTGCGGGGTGAACAGCAACTGCACTTCCTGGCCGGAGTGGCGGCCCACGGTCATCTCGATCTCGGGGGTGTGACGATGGTTCAGCACCGCGTAGGGCGCAAAGTTCTCGTCAACGGTGCAAAAGGTGGTGTTGGGTTTGGCGGGACGGCCCGCGCCGCTGACTCCGCTGGCGGCATCGACGATGATCCCGGTTGGCTCGGCCAGACCGGCCTTTACGAGCGGACCAAGAGCCAACGACGAAGTCGTGACATAGCACCCAGGAGCGGCAATTAATTCGGCCCCTTCGATGTCGGCGCGAAAGAACTCGGGAAGCCCGAATACGAACTCGTCGAGCAACTCCGGTGCCGTGTGGGGCTCGCCGTACCAAGTCGGATAGAGCTCGGCGTCGTCAAGGCGAAAGTCGGCCGCCAAATCAACTATGTGGCCGACTTTGCCCCGCAGCGACGGCACTACCGACTGCGACGCGCCGTGAGGTAGTCCGAGAAATACCAGGTCGGCTTGAGCGGCGATCGAATCGTCGTAGGGGACAAAGGTCATGTCTCCATACGCCGCCGCGAGGCTCGGGTAGAGATCGCCAACCCGGTTGCCGGCTTGGGTGTCACCGGTGGCGGAGACCACCTGCAACTCGGGATGCGTCGCACAGATTCTGAGGAGTTCGGCGCCGGTGAAACCTGACGCACCAATGATCGCTACCTGATACATCCGGACACTATACTCATCTAGGCATACTTATGCGAGCATTGTTATGCGGTTGATAAAATACTTTTGCAGTCTGGGTTCTGAACCGCGACTCAAAGCGCCAGGCCGGCCAGCTTGGTTTCGAGGTACTCTTCCAACCCCTCGTGGCCGCCCTCGCGTCCCAAGCCCGAATCGCCCATACCCCCAAACGGCGCCGCCGCCGATGTTGGGTTGACATCGTTGACGCCGATGATGCCGAACCGCAGCGCCTCGACGGCACGGATGGCGGTGCTGATGTCGCGGGTGTACACGTAGGCGGCCAAACCGTAGTTGGTGTCATTGGCCATCGAGATGACTTCGTCGACATCGTCGTACACGACTATGGGCGCTACCGGCCCGAAGGTTTCCTCACGATAAATAGCCATCTCGCTGGTGACCCCGGTCAGAACCGTCGGAGCATAGAAATGGCCCCGATCGAGGCCATCGTCGGCCAGACGCGTTCCTCCAACCTCGATGGTCGCTCCCAAATCTCGAGCGTCGTCGACCTGGGCCGCAACTTTGGCGACTGCCGCTTCGCTCACTAGCGGACCTACGGTGACGCCCTCCGTGGTCCCGTCGCCAGCGCGAATCTTGGCGACCCTTGGCACCATCGTCTCGGTGAACGCATCGACATGATCGGCATGGACGTAGATCCGGTTGGGACTTATGCACGCCTGGCCGGAGTTGAGAAACTTGAGCGCGGTCGCCCCCTTGGCCGCGTGCACGGGATCGGCGTCGGGAAAGACGATGAACGGAGCGTGGCCGCCCAACTCGACCGACACCCGTTGCAGATTGCCAGCCGCTCGCGCCGCCAGATGGCGACCCACCGCGGTCGACCCGGTGAACGTGAGTTTGGCGACTCGGTGGTCGGTCGTGAACACCTCGCCGATCGGCTTCGGGTCCCGAGCAGTAACGAGGTTGATCACTCCCGCCGGTATCCCAGCATCGTGGAAGCACTCAAATACCGCTTGGGCACACAACGGCGTGGCCTCGGCCGGCTTGAGAACCAAAGTGCAACCCGCCGCCAGCGCCGGGCCCATCTTGCGAGTGAGCATCGAGACCGGGTAGTTCCACGGCGTGACGGCGGCGACCACTCCCACTGGAGCCTTCACCGCCAAGAACCGTTGATCGGGACGCGCCGACGGCAACCACTCCCCTGTTATTCGTCGGGCTTGCTCACCGAACCAACGAACGAAGTCGGCGCCGTACTTAACTTCGGCCGCCGCGGCTTTGAGCGGTTTGCCCTGCTCTCGGGTCATGAGCGCGGCAAGGTCGGACGAACGTTCCGTCATGAGCCGCCACGCCTCCATCAGGAGATCGGCTCGCGCGTACGCCGGTGTTGCGGCCCAGCCCGACCCGGCCAGGTGAGCCGCGGCGATCGCGGCGCTGGCGTCGTCGGCCCCGCCGTCGGGTACGTCACCAATAACCTCGCCGTTGGCCGGGTTGGTTACCTCAAAGCGAGTCCCGCCAATTGCGTCGACCCATTCACCATCGATGTACATGGCGGCACTTTAGCGGTGGCTCGATCAACCGAAGAGCTCCGCCAGAACGCCATAGGATCGGATCGATTGGGGCCCGCTCAAATCGATCGCCAGCGACCGGCGAAACACGCTCGACACATCGCCGTCAAGAGTCAAGGCACCGAGCTCCACATCGCCCCTGCGCTCGATAGCGGCCGCCACACTGTGCAGGTGGTCATCGAGAAAACCATCACGGTTGGTGGTCGCGGTCGCCGATTCCATCGGCGTGCCGTCGCTGATCATCACCAGCAAACGCCGGGCCTCGGGTCGGGCACAAAGTCGGTCGTAGGCCCAGATCAGCGCCTCGCCGTCCACCCCCTCGCGGTAGTGATGGGTCGACAACATGGCGGCGATCGAACGACGCGAACGTTTCCACGATGTCTCAGCGTCCTTGTACACGATGTGTTCAACCTCCGCGACTCGCCCAGCAGGGGAGTTCGCTCCACCGGCCCGCCAGGCCTTGAGGGCCCGGCCGCCGTTCCAGCGCCTAGTGGTAAAGCCGAGAATCTCCGACGAAGCTCCCGCCAAATCGAGGGCCTGGGCGAACGTGTCGAGAAGAACCGCGGCGGCCTCGAACCGCTGTTGTTTCATCGAACCGGTGGTATCGACAAGGAACGTGACGCACACGTCGCAGTGGGGCTGGCGTCGCTCGCGGCGAAACACTCGATGATTTGCGGGGTCGGTTACCAGCTGACTGAGACGGGCGCCGTCGAGCAGACCATCTTGTTCGCCAAACGTCCAGCCGTCGGCCGCCGGGTGGGCCAACTGACGCACCAGTCGTTGAGCAACCCGTGCTGCGCCAACCGCCTGAGCGCGCCGATGTTGATCGAGTTGGGCTCGCAGCTGCGTGCGACGCGATTGCGGTACGACATGATCGGCACCGACTTCGCGGTCGAACTCACGGGTGTAGACGCAGTAGTCGCCCAAGTCGGCAAGGTTCGTGACGTCTCCGCCCTCACCAAAGCCTCGCCCGGCAATACCGTCTCCGGTTTGGTGCACGTTGTCAGAATCGAATCCCGCCAGGACCAGGCGGGTGCGGTCGAGTGCGGCTTTGGCGGCGGGAGCGAGCGCCGCGTCGCCGGCGACCAACGCCACCGCTTCGGCGATGGTCCTGGAATGAAAGGCAAACGATTCTTGATCGTCGCGGACTCGCGGCAACGCATATAGCGACTCGCCGATAATGGGGGCCAATGTGGCCCGGGTGGCCTCGATCGTCTCGTCGACATGAGGGTCAGAAATCGGGCGTACCAGACGGCCCCGCACCATGTGAGCAATGGTGAAGATCAGTAATCCAACGCCGGTCTCGGCGATTCGTTGGCCCTGGGCCGCCTGCGACCAACCCACAAACGCGGCGTCGAGGTTGGCAACGGTTCCTGGCCATTCGGCCGGAACCAAAGATTCGCAGCGAATCTGTTCGATCAGGTCGAACACCACCCGCTCGACTGGGGCGTCCGGGGCCAACCGACGATGGAGCTTCAGGTCGCAATGGCGCACGAGTAGACCGAGGTTGTCGGCCACGCCACGGGCGTGGGCCTGGTCGACGGTGGCGAGATCGGCGGCCAGGTACGGTGAGGCAAGCGAAACCGCGTGGCCGTTGAGCCGCAGCCGTTGTCCTCTGAGGTCGGCTGATTGCTCGCCCGACAGCGCCCTCACAATCGCCGCGCCATGGCGTTCGGCCGAGCGACGGCGAGCGGCGTCAATCACCGGTCGGGTCAAGCTCCACGCCAAACGCCCGCTGGTAGTACTCGGCAATGATCGACTGTTCGGCTGGATCGCAGGTGTTGAGAAACGACAGACGAAAGGCTGCGGCAATCCCGCCGAAGATTTCGAGGTTCTCGGCCCAACCAATAACGGTCCGAGGCGACATCACCGTCGACAGATCACCGGCTTCGAAACCAACGCGAGTCATGTTGGCCACGGCAACCATCGAGGCGATCGTCGCCAACCCTTCGTTGTTGGCGGCCAGCGCCGGCACTCGCGCCGCGACGATTGCTTGTTCGGCGTCGGGTTCCAGGTAGTCGAGTCGGGCCACGATGTCCCAACGATCCACCTGAGCCTGATTGAGCAGCTGAGTCCCGTGATAAAGGCCGCTGAGATTGCCGAGGCCGACAGTGTTGGCCGTGGCAAACAAACGAAACGATGGATGGGCTTTGAGCACTCGGTTCTGATCCAGCAAGGTGAACTTGCCGCCGCGCTCGAGCACCCGCTGGATCACGAACATCACGTCGGGGCGCCCGGCATCGAACTCGTCGAACACCAAAGCCACCGGCCGTTGCAGCGACCACGGCAACACGCCTTCTTGGAACTCGGTTACCTGCATGCCCTCTCGCACCACAATTGCGTCCCGGCCAACGAGGTCGAGCCGCGTGATGTGACCGTCGAGGTTGACCCGCACCATCGGCCAGTTGAGCCGAGCCGCGACCTGTTCGAGGTGAGTTGACTTGCCGGTTCCGTGACTCCCCTGAAGCAACACCCGCCGGTTGTGAACGAAACCGGCGAGGATCGCTTCGGTGACCTCGGGATCGAACCGATACGCGGAATCGATCTCGGGGACGTGCTCGTCGGCTTCGCCAAACGCGCGGACTTTCAACGCGCTGGCAAAACCAAAAGTCGCCTCGATGTCGACCGGCTCGGTTGGTTCGAGAATTAGACGAAATCCTTGTACTTATCGAGGTGACGCACCGGCTTGCTGAGCGCATCCTTGCGGAACGGGTCGCCCAGTTCCTTGGTGCACATGATCTCGATAACGGTGGTCTTACCGTTGTTCATCTGAGCATCGATCGCGGCCTCGAGAGCCGGACCGACCTCGTCGATATTGTCGACTCGCACGCCTTCGGCACCCATGGACTTGGCAATCTCGGAGTAATTCTCGCCACCCTCGAGTTCGCCGGCGACGAAACGCCGACCGTAGAAGTCGACCTGGTTCTTCTTCTCGGCGCCCCAGTGGCGGTTATGGAAAACGATGGCCGTGACGGGAATGTCGTGGCGAACCGCGGTCATGATCTCGGACATGCTCATCGCCCACGCCCCGTCGCCGGCATAGGAGATGGCCGGGCGATCAGGAGCACCAGCTTTGGCCCCGATCATGGTCGGCAAGGCGTAGCCGCAGTTGCCCCAACTCATCGGCGCAAAGAACGAACGGGGCTCCTCGAACCGTAGGTAACTGTTGGCCACCGAGTTGATGTTTCCGATGTCGGTCGAAACCATCGCCCGAGCGGGCATGGCATTTTCGAGCTCACGCAGAACCTGGCGAGGATGCAGCCAGTTGCCGTCCTCGGTCTTGGCCTCTTCGATCATTTCGAGGCTGAAGTCGTCTTTTTCGTGAGTCCATTCGTCGAGCTCGGCTTCCCACGCCGCCTTTTCTTCGGCGGTTGTGGCGGCTCGCTCGTCGCGGGTCGAGTCGCACGCAAGGGTCTTGGCGTCGAGGCGTTCGAGGATGGCTTTGGCGGCCGCTCCCGCGTCGCCGCAGATCCCGACCTGAACCTTCTTGACCAGGCCCAACATCTTCTGATCGGCGTCGACCTGGATGATCTTGGCCTCTTTGGGCCAGTAATCCATGTCGTGTTGAGGGAGAGTGCCGAAGGGGCCCAGACGAGTCCCGAGCGCCAGCACCACATCGGCCTTGGCGATCAGTTTCATGGCCGCCTTGGACCCTTGGTAACCCAGCGGGCCGGTCCACTGCGGATGGCTGGCTGGGAACGAGTCGTTGTGGAGGTAAGAGTTGACGACCGGGCAGCCGAGACGTTCGGCAAGGGCCACGGCTTCGTCCATGGCATCACCCATCACCACGCCGCCGCCACTAACCATCACCGGGAACTCGGCTTGGGCCAGCAACTCGGCTGCTTCGTTGAGAGTGCGCTCGCCGCCCGGGCCACGATCGAGTCGCATTGGCTCGGGAATCTCGACATCGATGTCGCCGTAGAAACGGTCGCGGGGGATGTTGAGTTGGGTCGGGCCGATCTCTGACATCGCCCGGTCGAAACACCGGCCGGTGATCTCGGCCATGCGGTTCTCGTTGACGATGTGGCCTTGGTACTTGACGAACTCCTGGAACATCGGGAGCTGGTTGGCTTCTTGAAAGCCACCAAGACCGATTCCCATCGTGCCGGTCTCGGGGGTGATCATCACTACCGGGCTATGGGCCCAGAACGCCGCGGCGATCGCCGTCACACAGTTGGAGATGCCGGGACCGTTTTGACCAATGACCACACCGTGACGGCCACTGACCCGAGCAAAGCCGTCGGCCATGTGGGCCGCTCCTTGTTCGTGCACCACCGGTACGAGTCGGATACCGGCCGGAGCGAAAATGTCCATCGCGTCCATGAAGGCGCTGCCCATGATGCCGAAAGTGGTGGTTACGCCATTGGCGACCAACGTCTCGACAAAGGCCTCGCTCGGTGTCATACGAGTCATTAGGTACCCCCGGTTTGGTTGACCCCTCGCGAGTGAGAGGCTCTAACAGAATTGCAATATCTTATCGCGGCTCGGTGTCGCGTGTCACGCGCCGGATTCGAGCTGGAAAATTCCTGCGACCAACAAGTCGACCAAGCCGGAGAAACTCTCGTCTAGGTCGTGAGGGTGCGGGTGGCCGTCGCCGGATTCGAGGTGAGCGAAGCCATGAAAGGCGCTCCGCAGCCCGCGCGCTACATGGATCCGTTGACCATCGGTGAGGCCGAAGGAACCGAGCGCTAGAGCAATGATGGTGACGATTCGTTCGACCGCGTCTTCGAGTTCGGCGTCGCCAGCGCAGGGATAGCGATCGGTCGCGGCATACAGACCCGGCGACTCCCGAACCACTCCTCGCCACGCGTCGCCCACCGCTCGTACGGCGTCGGGCCCCGACACGCCGATGGCGGCGTCGCTGAGGCGCTCGGCCAACAGCTCGCGACCTCGCAAACCAAGACTGCGAATGAGATCGTCGTAGCCGTCCACGTGACGGTAAAGAGCCGGCTGCCGGACTCCCAACCTGGCCGCAACTTTGGTGAGAGTGACGGCGTCGAGGCCTTCCTCATCGGCGAGCGCCGCCGCCTCGTCGATGACTTTTGTGCTGTCTAGTGCGATTCGCGCCATTGGTTAGATGGTATCGGGGCGCGAGGTGGCCTCACGAAGCGTCAGAGCTAGGCGACCAGCCCCACAATGCCAACGGCATCAAGACGCCGACCCCCACGAACCGTGCCCATTCCGGGTCGACCTTGCCGAACGCCGCGCCCCGATCGCCGCGCCGACGAGCATCACCGGCGTGAACTCGGCAAACCGGATGAGCGGTTGGGTCGAGCAGGCCGTGTCAATTGGCGGCTTGGAGGGATGCGATCACTGCGACGTTGACGATGTCATCGGCGCTGCAGCCTCGACTGAGGTCGTGCAACACGCCATCGAGGCCCTGTAGGAGCGGCCCGAACGCTTGCGCGCCTCCGAGGCGCTCCGTGATCTTGTACGCGATGTTGCCGCTGTCGAGATCAGGGAACACGAAGACGTTGGCGTGACCGGCCACCGGCGAATCCGGGGCCTTCGCTTCGGCCACGGCCGGAACCCAAGCAGCGTCGAACTGCAGCTCGCCGTCGACCGCCAGGTCGGGAGCCTGCTCACGGACAAGCGCCGTGGCCTCGATCACCTTGTCGACGCGGGGGTGCTGGGCGCTGCCCTTCGTGGAGAACGAGAGCATCGCGACCTGGGGCTCCTCCCCTGCCAGCTGCGCGAACGACGCCGCGCTCGAGATGGCGACCGACGCAAGCTGTTCGGCAGTGGGATCGGGCAACACACCACAATCGCCGTAGACCAGCGGTCGACCATCAGGCAGCACGAAGAAGAAGCAACTGCTGACCGCGCTCACGTCGGGCGAAACCTCGAGGATGCGAAGGCCCGCTCGGATGACGTCGCCGGTCGGGCGGGTGGCTCCGCCGACCGCACCGGCGGCCCATCCGGTCTTGACGAGCGCGGTCGCGATCGTGAGCGGGTCATGGGGATCGAGCGAGCGCCCGGCCCACGGGCCGTCCGTCGCCGCCGCGAGGCGTTCGACGAGTGCCTCAGCCGCCGGATGACCGGCGTGGGTCAGGCTCGCGAGGTCGCGCCCGATCACGATCGCCTCAGCGAGCCCCTCTGCGTTGAGGCGGTCGGCGGCCTCGTGCGAGCGCGGGTCGTCATCGGCCAGCAAGATCCGTCGGGGCGCGGCAGCGGCCCGTCGATACCAGTCATCGAGCACGCTCACGACAATCGGCGATCAGCCTTTGCCCCGCCACGGGATCAGCTTGGACTCGAGGAACCTCAGGAGAATGTCCATGAGCACACCCAGCACGGCGATCACGATGATGCCGACGACGATCACGTCGAGCCGAAAGAACGGGCGAGCAGCGAAGATCATGGCACCGAGACCATCTTGTGAACCGATGATCTCGGCGGCAACGAGCGTGCCCCACGAGACGCCGAGAGCGACGCGGAAGCCGGTGAAGAGCTCCGGAAGGGCGTTGGGGAGCAGAACCCGGAACAGCAACTGACGCTTGCTCGCTCCGAGCGAATACGCCGCTCGAATCTTCGACAGGCTGGCGGCCTGAACGCCTGAGCGCGACGCGATGATCATGATCCACAGACTGGCAAAGATGAGCAGTGGGACCGCTGAAGCGTCGCCGATCCCGAAGATGAGGATGAAGAGCGGAATCAGCGCCAGTGGCGGGATCGGTCGCAGCATCTCGACTGGCGTGTCGAAGAATCCTCGAGCGCGGCTCGAGAGGCCCATGGCGAAACCGATCGGGACACCGAACAAGGTGCCGAAGCCCATTCCCTTGAGCACCCGCACGAGACTGGCCTTGGTGTGTTCCCAGAGAGTGATTCCCCGGAAGCCTTCACCGTTCAGCTCGCCGAATGTGTTCCAGGTGTCGCGGAGCGACGGGAACTGCAGCGGGCTGACGAGCTGGGAGTACGAAGCCTTGCACTCATCGCTCTGACTACAGATTGAGATCCGCTGCTTGTCGCTCAGATCGTCGTAGGTCACGCCGTCCTCAGCGAGTGAATCGGGGACCGCGATCAGATCACTCGACAGACCCCATGCCTGGGTGGAGAGGAACCAAAAGGCGATAACCAAGACGAGCGAAAGCAGGCTCCACAACGGCAGGCTCCGTACCGCGCTGGAGTCACCGAAGGTGACCGTCTTGCGCTGGTCGTTGCCCGAGTTGAAGAACTTCGCCGACCAGCGCAGCTTGTCAGCCATCTCGAGCGTGTCCCCATCACGCACCCCGCTCGCGCCAGTACCCATCGAACCGGTCATCAGGCGGCTCCTTCCGTACGACCCATGATCTCCTCTTCCATCTCCCAGATGATGTTGAGGATCTCCTCACTCTTGGCGCGGAACTCGGGCGATCGTTTGAGCTCGCGGGCGTCCATGGTGAGGCCCTGTTCGGCAAACGGGAGCGAGTAGTCCTGGTCGACGCGACCTGGGCGCGGCGCCATCACGAAGAGGCGATCCCCGAGGTACAGCGCCTCTTCGACGGAGTGGGTGACCAAGATGATGGTCTTCCCCGTCTCCTTCCAGAGCTCGAGGATCAGACTCTGCATCTTCTCGCGGGTGAGCGCGTCGAGTGCGCCCAGAGGCTCGTCCATCAAGATGACATCAGGGTCGTTGGCGAGGCAGCGGGCGAGCGCAACACGCTGCTGCATGCCGCCGGAGAGTTCATAGATCCGTTTGTCGCCGAAACCACCGAGGCCGACGATCTCGAGGAGTTCTTGAGCCCTCGCACCGAATCCGGCCTTGTCGTCGCGATTCATTCGCGGACCGAAGGTGATGTTCTGCTCGACGGTGAGCCACTCGAAGAGTGCGCCTTGCTGGAACACCATGCCGCGGTGCTTGTCGGGACCCGTGATGAGGTCGCCACTCAGCGTCACAGTGCCGCCGGTGGGCGCCAGGAAGCCGGCAAGAATGTTGAGCAGGGTGGTCTTTCCACAGCCCGACGGCCCCAGGAGCGACAACAGTCGTCCGCCCTCGAGATCAAAAGAGACATTGCTGAGCGCGTGCACATCCGTGCCGCCGGGAACGTCGTACACCATGTCGACGTTCTTGACCGATAGATCCTTCACTGGTCCCCCCAGATCGAGTGGTTGTAGTTGTCGAACTGACAGCGGCGCCGAGGCGAGCCCCGGCGCCGCTCATCAATTCTTTGGATCAGCGGGCTAACCCGCCGAACAAATCCGAATCAGCCTTTGGCTGCTTCGAGGTAACTGGTGTCGACGGCGCCGGCGAAATCGCCGATTGCGGGCTCGCCACCGCCGAGTTCGGCGAGCGTCTCAACCTGGCCCTGCATGGCCGTGGCGACGTTGCCGCCGAGCCAGTCAGCGCCCAGCTGCTCGTCGATGGTCGGGAAGGCGAACCAGAGGTCGCCGCCGAGGAAGTTGGCGACGTCTTCCATGCCGGCCGCGGCCGCGATGGTCGGGTTCTGACCTTCCATGTCGGCCGCCCAAGCATCGTTGAAGTCCTGCGTGGCCTGCAAGAATGCCGAAACAGCATCGGCGTGAGCCTCACCATAAGCGGTGGGGATCGAGACGATGTCGTAAGTGAAGATGCCAATGCCCTCGTGCTCAGCGCCGGTCATGATGACGTTTCCGCCACCCTCGATCATGTTGACAACCGAGCCGCCGAATGCACAGCCGACGTCGATGTCGCCGGCTTCCATCGCCGCTGCGGTGGTTGCGCCACCCTCAGCCTGCACGATGTTGAGACCGGCGATGTCGACACCGAGGTGATCCATCATGGTGAGCATCTTGTAATGGGTCACGTTGCCGAACGGTGTCATGACGGTTGCCCCGTCAAGAACTTCGGCCGCGTTCTCCTGGGTGACACCGAGGTCACCGCGGGCAACACAGTTGTCGGCCTCGCTGTAGGACACGGCGATACCGACGAGCTTGAGGTCGGCGCCACCGTTGATCGCACCAGCGAACGGGGTAAGACCCTGTGAGTACGAAATATCGACATCGCCGGCAATCATGGCTTCGGACATTTCGCCACCGCTGTTGAACGGCAACCAGTTGATCGTGGCACCAACCGCGTCACCAAACGAACCGTCGGCCTGGCAGAACTGGTTTGGCGTCGGCCACTCGGCAAAGTAGGCAACGTTGATCTCGTCGACCGACAGACCGCCGCCGGCATCGTCCGCCGCCGAGTTGTCGCTCGTCGCGGTCGTGTCGTCGTCGCCGCAGGCGGCGGCAAACAAGCCGAACGCCATAGGGACTACAAGCAATCGCTTCATCTATTTATCCCTCTCCAGAGATTGATACGTGATGTCGGGTCCGATCGGATCCAACGGCTCCTGGCAACCGACAAAAGCATCCCCCGGCCGGCCAGTGGCCAAGACGGTAGTTCACTTTTGCGCGATCCCCTAGGCTTCATCGGCTCAGCGGTCTCCCGCGAGCCAGGCCGCGGCCCGGGCAACGACCCGGTCGGCCTTTTCGTGCAAGTCGTCGATGACCGTCTTGTCGGCCACCAACGGCGGAGAAAAGGTGAGCATGGTGGCGCCGCGATCATCGGGGCGAACCAGCAGACCTTCTTCTCGAAGGAAGCGGGCCAAGACGCCGCTTTGCAGTCCCTGCGCCTGCTCGTCGCTCAGATCAACCCCGTTGGCGCGGTCGGCCATGAACTCGAGCGCATAGAAGTATCCGGCGCCGCGGTACTCGCGCAACACGTTGTGATTTTCTACCAGAGCGGCAAAGCCATCGCGCAAGTACGACTCGTTGGCCCGCACGTGCTCCATCACACCCTCGTCGTGCATGGCCTGAATGTTGGCAACCGCGACCGCGGTCGACACAGGGTGGCCACCAAAGGTCGAGCCGTGGTTGAAGAGGCCTACCTCTGACTCCCAAATTGTTTCGAGCAGGGGCCGCCGAACCACTACCCCTCCGAGAGGGAGGTAAGCGCTGGTGACGCCCTTGGCGAACGTGATCATGTCGGGAACGACGCCAAATCGTTCGCTTCCGAAGAAGTGGCCCAGCCGGCCAAACGAGCAGATCACCTCGTCAGCGCAAAGCAACACTCCGTACTTGTCGCAGATGCGACGAAGCTCTGGCCAATACCCGTCCGGCGGCACGACACAACCCCGACCGTTTTGCACCGGCTCGGCAATCACCATCGCGACCGTCTCTGGGCCCTCGGCAAGAATCATGTCCTCGACCGCTTTGGCCGAATCGAGGGCATCGGCGGTGTCGCCAAGGGTGTGACGAACATGACGAACGCCGTCCCACATCATCGGCATGAAGGTCTTACGGAACTTTGGGACGCCGGTGACGGTGAGCGCCGCGAGTGTCGTGCCGTGGTAGCTCCAATCGCGCGAGATGACCTTGTAACGAGATTCGTCGCCGTTGGCGACGTGGAAGTTACGAGCGAACTTGAGAGCCGACTCGACCGCCTCTGATCCCGAGCTCACAAAGAAAACGTCTTCGAGGTCGCCCGGCGCGACCTCGGCAATCATCGTTGCGGCCTGCGAGACGGGCTCGTGAGTGAATCCCCAGTTGGGATAAAACGCCATCTTCTCCATCTGCTTGGAAGCTGCGGCGGCAAGATCGGAACGCCCGTGACCGAGATTGGTACAGAAAAGTCCGGCTAACCCGTCGAGGTATTTGTTGCCGTCGGTGTCCCAGACGTAACAGCCTTCGCCGTGGTCCATAACAACGAGGTCATTGGCGTTCCATGCCGCGCCCTTGGTGAAATGCGGCACGACATGGGCTTGGGCCGCAGAACGAACTTCAGACACGTGACTCCCCCTAATGAGACATGCGCAACGGTTCCGAACCGTCCGCGAAACATAACAGAAAGAAGTTAGAGGGTCTAGCGCTTCTGTGATTAGTTCTAACCGAGCTCTACTACCGCCTTGCCGGACACCTGCCGATCGGCGATGGCCTGAATTGCCTCGGCGGCCTTATCGAACGAGAACGGCGGGTAGAGCGGAGGCGCGACCTTGCCCTCGCGAGCCAGAGCGAACACCGACTCCATCTGGCGTTTAACACTGTCGGGATCGCGCATCAGCGACGCCCCCCAGTGCACACCCACGATCGAGTAGTTCTTCAGCAGAGCATGGTTGGTGGGGGCATCAGCAATACCACCAACGAATCCGACGATCAGCAGTCGACCGTTCCATGCCATACATCGCCGGACCTGATGAAACGCGTCGCCCCCAACCGCGTCGTGGGCAACGTCGACCCCGCCGCCCGACATCTCGCGGACCGTGTCGACCCACTGCGGTATTTGCTTGTGATCGACCACATGTTCAACGCCGAGACCGCGCACCAAGGCCGCCTTCTCTTCGCCGCCCACCACAGCGATCGGGACCGCTCCTGCCACCAAGGCCAACTGGATGCAAGCAGTTCCCGTACCTCCGGCTGCTCCGGTGATGAGGACCGTTTCGCCCGGCTGCACTTGGGCACGGTCGTGCAAACCGAACCATGTCGTTCCGTAGTTGACCGGGATCGCCGCGGCTTGAGCGGCCGTCAACGCGTCGGCCGGGTAGGCAAAGCACGAGTTGGCCGCGACCACGTTCTTCTCCCGTAGCCCCCCGCCCAGAACCGTGACCGCGGTGCCGACCTCAAGGTTCTCGACCCCTTCGCCCACCGCGCTTACGACACCGGCGGTTTCGCCGCCAGGTGTGTAGGGCAGCCTCGTCGGCACCTGGTACATCCCCCGACAGCTCAAAACATCCGGGAAGGTGAGTCCAACCGCTTGGGTATCTATCACTACCTGACCGGGACCCGCAGTGGGATCGTCCACCTCCTCGAGTCGCAGTACGTCGAGTGGGTCACCAAGTTCGTGAGAACGCCAAATCTTCATCCTTGGACCGTAGCCCCCAACCCGCCAACATTCGAACAGCCGGTTTGGTGATCGACGAGTTCTGAGATGAGCAAGCTAAGCGCGGAGGACGGACTTGGTCTTCTTGGCGACTTGGTCGATGCACGACTGGCGAAGATCGGCGATCTCGGCATCGGTAAGGGTGCGGTCGACGGCTTGGAATCGCAGCCCGTAAGTGAGGCTGCGGCTACCTTCGACAACTCCCTGACCGCGGTACACATCAAACAAGTCGAGCCCGACCAACATCTTGCCGCCCCCTTTGCGAAGACTCGCTTCGACCTGCGAGGCCGCGACATCGTCGGAAACAACGAAGGCAAGGTCGACATCGGCCGATGGGAACTTGCTGACCGGCGCATACTTGCGAGCACCGTGAGGTCCGTCCAGAACCGCACCCAAGTCGAGTTCGAGCCAAGCCACCCGGCCAGAAACGCCATAAGCCTCGAGCACAGCCGGATCGACTTCGCCGACAAAGCCGCGAGTGCGACCAGCGATAACGACCTCGGCTGAACGAGTCGGGTGCAGACCAGCAGGCGCCGCGGCGCGGAGCTGCAAGTTTGGCAGCGCCAGAGCCCGATCAAGAACGTCGAGAACCGCTATCGCGGCCGGGGCTTCTTCGCCGGCCAGGGCCACGGCCAAATATTCGCGCTCGTCCGGCAACAGCTGGCCTTCGGGTGCGGGCAAGAACACGTGATCGATCTCGAAAAACCGAACGTCGACGTTTCGATGAGACTGGTTATAGGCCACCGCCTTGAGCTGTCCGGGCAGCAACGAGGTACGAAGCACCGACTCTTCGGCATGCAGCGGGTTCGTGAGCGTTACGCCGTCTTCGGGCAAACCGGCCCGCGAAAGATCGCCCGGCGCCAGAAACGGCATCGGTTGGGTTTCGTCACAACCGGCCCCAACCAAGACCTGACGGACCAAACGACGATCGTGTTGATACGGCGAGAGTCCCCCGGCCTCGGTACCGGTCGGAACTGTGCGGACCAGGTTGGCAAAGCCGAACATTCGCCCGATTTCCTCGGCGATGTCGGTTTCGGTGACCGTGTCCCACCGCCAAGTAGGAATCACAACGGCGAGGTCGTGACCCGCAGTCTCAATGCCAAATCCGATGGATTCGAGATGCGAAGCCATAACCGCCGCCGACATCTCGGTGCCCAACAGTGCGTTGATCTTGTCGACCCGCACAGCGACCGGCGAACGATCGGGCGTAGTGCCGGCGATGTCGACGTGGCCCGCAACGGCGGTCACACCGGACTCGGCGGCCAACTGCACGAAGCGACGCATCGCTCTGGGGATGTTTTCGCCGTAATCGGCACCCCGGCGAAATCGGGTTGAGGCTTCGCTCGGGAGATTGAGTCGCTTGACCGTGCGCGAGATCGATGGCGGATCCCACCACGCCATCTCGAGCAGCACGTTGGTAGTGGAGTCGGAGATTTCGGTGGTGGCTCCGCCCATCACCCCGGCGAGGCTGACCACGTCGTCGCTGGCATCGGCAATTACCCCGTCGCCGGGGACCAACGAACGTTCGACGCCATCAAGGGTGACGAGTGTCTCGCCGTCCTTGGCCCGCCTAACAGTGAGCTTGCCACCAGCAACAGTGTCCAAATCGAAGGTGTGGTTGGGTTGACCGAGCTCGAGCATTACGTAGTTGGAAATATCGACAATCGAGTTGATAGGCCGCATCCCCAGCTGGGTTAGGCGCTCCTGCATCCACACTGGCGAAGTACCCACCGAAACGTTACGCAACACGGTCGCCACGAACCGGCCACACAATTCGGGATCGTCAATCTCGATGTCGAGCAAGCCATCGATGGCCTCGTCGGTAGTCGCCGGTTCGATCTCGGGGAAGGCGAACGGCACGCCCAGAGCGGCCGCCAAATCTCGGGCCACGCCCGCGACCGACATCGCGTCGGGACGATTGGCGTTGACCTCGAGATCCCACACAACGTCGGACCTAAGCCCAATGGCCTCGGCAAAGGGCATCCCCAATTGGGCATCGCCAACCACACGATCGTTGGAAACAAGGATGCCGTCGACGTCGCCACCGATCCCAATCTCGGCCCCCGAACAACACATGCCGTTGGAGGTCTGCCCTCGCATCTCGCGCTGGGCAATCTCCATGCCGTTGGGCATCACGGTGCCGATCGTGGCGAACGGGATCAGGTCGCCGACCGCCATGTTGAATGCGCCGCAGCAAACCTGAAGCGGTTCGCCGTCGCCGCGATCGACATCGACCAACTGAATCTTGTCGGCATCGGGGTGAGGGCGAAGGTCCAGGACCCGAGCCAGCACCACTCCATCTATGCCGCCACCCGTGATGGTCATTTCTTCGACCGCCAAACCCAAACCGGACAACACCTCGCCCAGTTCGGTGGGGTCGCCGTCGATTCCGGGCGCGAACTCGCGCAGCCATGACAGGGTTACTTTCATCAGAACTGCCTCAAGAATCGCACGTCGTTGTTAACAAGTTCTCGGATGTCGTCGAGCTGATAACGCATCACGGCCAACCGGTCGATGCCGAAGCCAAACGCAAAACCCTGCCACTGCTCGGGATCGATTCCGCAATTACGCAAGACATTGGGGTGAACCATCCCGCACCCACCAAGTTCGAGCCAAGACCCATCCGGACGACTGATATCGAACTCGGCGCTCGGCTCGGTGAAAGGGAAATATGAGGGCCGCAACCGAGTCTTGACCTCGCCGCCAAAAAACGAGCGAACAAACTCGTCGATCGTGCCGGCCAAGTCGCCCATCGTGATACCACGATCGATCACCAGACCCTCGATCTGGTTGAACGCCGGCAAGTGAGTGGCATCGGCAGTGTCGGTACGGAAGGTGCGGCCGGGCGCAACAATGTAGATCGGCGGCTCGGTGCTTTCCATCGTGCGGATCTGAACCGGCGACGTGTGCGAACGCAACATCACCTCTTCGGGCTCACCCAAATCAACAAAAATGGTGTCGAAGCTGCCACGAGCTGGATGCCATTCTGGGATGTTGAGAGCCTCGAAGTTGTACCAGGCCGACTCGACCTCGGGACCCTCGGCAACCGTGAACCCCATGCCCACAAACACATCCTCGAGCCGATCGCGGGCCTGCGTGACCAGATGAAGCGAACCACGTCGAACTTCGCCCAGCCGCTCGGACAGATCGAGGCGTTCGGCCTGATACTGCTCCTCGCGGGCCGCCGCCGCCAACCGAACCCTCGCCCCCTCGAGCTCTTCCTCGATGGCTATTCGCACGGCGTTGAGCTTCTGACCCGCCGCTTTACGGTCTTCAGGCGCGAGCGCTCCGAGTTGCTTCTTCGCCGCCGAAAGCTGGGACTTCTTGCCCAAAAGCTCGGTGTCGAGCGCGGCCAGTTGCTCGAGGCCAGAAGCCCGCGCCGCTTGTTCTTTTGCGCTCGCAACCAGCGCGTCGAGTTCGTCGATCATTGTCGAACAGGTTATGGGCGAAGCGTCGCGGAAAGACCGCAAATTCGTGCCACAATCGATCGGTGGACCACGTCGTACAAGACAACCCGACCCGACGACGCTACGAACTCGTGATCAACAACGAAATCGTGTCGATCGCCGATTACCGCCGAGACGGTCAAACCGTTGTTGTCCCCCACGTCGAAACCAGCCCGGCCTTTCGAGGCCAAGGCATGGCCGACCGGCTGATGCGAGGCATGCTCGACGACCTCCGACGCCAGCATCAACGCATCAACCCGCTGTGCCCATTCGCCGCCGACTACATACGCCAACATCCCGACGACCAGGCCCTACTCGCCTAGACATTGCTTTCCTAGACATTGCTTGCCTAGACATTGGGCCGGCGAGACTCGAACAACAAGATGGTGGCGGCCATCGCCACGTTGAGAGACTCGGTATTGCCAGGCATACGTATATGGGTCCATGCGTCGATCGTCGCCCCGAGCGAATCATCAAGTCCCGCCGGTTCTGAACCCATCACGATCGCGACCGGAGGCGTCAGCGCTCCTTGATCGTGGGGCTCGCCGTCGCGCACATTGGTGCCGACAATGCGAGCACCAGCGCCGCGCAACGCCGTTAGTACATCGGCGGCGTGGCGAGCGTCGTCGCCCGAAACCACTGGCACCCGCAGGATCGACCCGGCCGATGCTCGAACAACTTTCGGACCCCAAGGATCGGCGCCCCCAACTACGACCACCGCCGTCGCAGCCGCAGCGTCGGCGGCCCGGATCATCGTGCCAACGTTGCCAGGGTCGCCAACGTCGACCAAAACCAACACCACCGAATCGGGATCGAGCTTCTTGGGCAATTCGGTGCGGGGACGCTTCACCAACGCCAGCATCGGTTGCGGGTTGACGGTTTGCGCCAACTTGTCAAACACGTGATCGCGGACCACCAGGTATTCGACGTCGGCCGCCAGTCGGTAGGCCACGCGGCCGACACTGCCATCGTCAGCCGACGATTCGGGAACCACAACCGTCGACGGCTTATGACCAGCGTCGAGCAACTCGCCCACGGTCCGGGGTCCCTCGATGAGAATCTCGGTAGAACGCGAACTGCGCCGCCCGACAAGGCGACGCAGTTCGACAACTCTCGGATGTTTTGCCCCGAGAACCAGATTCATGACCTGGAGCTCAGGAAGCAGCGGCCTCGGTGAGGGCGCCATTGGCCGCCTCGACCAGCGCGGCGAACGCCGCCGGTTCGGTCACGGCAAGATCGGCAAGAACCTTGCGGTCAACCTCGATCTCGGCGGCCTTGAGACCAGCGATGAAACGGCTGTAGCTCGTGCCGTTCTCGCGGCAAGCCGCGTTGATGCGTTGGATCCAAAGCTTGCGGAACTCGCCCTTGCGCGCCCGACGGTCGCGAAATGCGTAGTTGCCAGCGTGCATTACTGACTCGTTGGCCGACTTGAACGACCGCGAACGGTTGCCGTAGTGGCCCTTGGCGCGCTCGAGTACTACCCGGCGGCGCTTCTTCGAGTGAACAGAGCGCTTGACGCGTGCCATCTCGATTCTCCTTCAATCAATTCTTACGTAACGGTTGGGGTAACGGGCTCAGACGCCCAGGTCGCGGAGGTTGCGCTCGTCGGCTTTTGCGACGGGCGCAGAGCCGCGAAGCTGACGGATCCGCTTCGGGCTCTTTTTCTCCAGGATGTGGTTCTTGTTGGCCTGGCGGCGACGGAGTTTGCCGCTACCGGTGCGCTTGAATCGCTTGGCCGCACCGCGGTGGGTTTTCATCTTTGGCATATTTGTCTCTACTCTTCTTCGTCTGTCGCAGCTTCGTTTGTCGAAGCTTCGTTGGTCGAAGCTTCGGCCGCTGCGGCTTGAGCAGCCTCTGCGGCTGCCTTCTTCTTTTCTTTCTCGTGGCGGGCTTGCGCCTGCTTGTCGGGGGCGAGCACCATGATCATGTTGCGTCCGTCCTGACGAGGATGGAACTCGACCTTGCCGACGTGTTCGACTTCGGTCGCAACCCTGTCGAGAATCCGCCGTCCCAACTCGGGATGCTGCATCTCTCGACCACGAAACATGATCGTGACTTTGACCTTGTGGCCTTCGCCTAGGAACTGCTCGACCTTTCGGGTCTTGGTAGTGAAATCGCCAGGCCCGATTTTGGGACGGTATTTCATTTCCTTGACCGTCAGGTTCGAGGACTTCTTCCTCGACTCTTTGGCCCGCTGATCGGCTTCGTACTTGTACTTGCCATAGTCCATGATTCTGCACACTGGCGGATTGGCACGGTCGGCAACCTCTACGAGGTCGAGACCCGCCGCTCGCGCAATGTTTAGCGCCTCGGGCATTGGCTTGATGCCGATCTGTTCGCCGTCCTGGCCGACAAGTCGGACCTCTCGAGCGCGGATCCGGTCGTTGATCCTTGGTTCGTTGGTTGGCGGTGCTATCGCCCTGAACTCCTGTTAAGCACGGAACCTCCGTAGTGGTGGAAACGTCCCGCCGATTACCAGGTGGAAAACGACGAAGCGGACGCCTGGAAGTCGACGTCCGCGAAACGCAAGGTGCGCTAACACCCGGCCTTGCCGTTTGGCCGACCCGGACGCACGGCTACGGTGATCGAAATCTCCGAGTTGGTGGCCGGGTGGGGGCTAACCGAACTCGATTGCCCCACTTCCCAATGAATTGTGAGCGTTAGGGTACCAGCATGAGTTCTCTCTGGACACCTAGTGGCGAACACCCGGTCCAACCCGATGCCGGACTGTCGTCGCCACCCCCTCCCCCATCTGATGACCCCGAGATGGATGATGCCATCGCCGCGGCGCTCCCCGACGGCGTCCGGCTCGACGATCTGACGCCGGAGCAACGAGCCCAAGCCGAAGAGATGGTCCGCGAAATGGCTGGCGCCCGTGAGCGGTTGCTCGAAGCGCCGGCCAGCACCGTGGTCGCAAATCACGCCATGGGCTTGTACGAACTCGCCGCGCTACACCTGTCGCAGCAGTCGCCCAACTTCGCTGAGGCCAGCGTCGCGATCGACGCAATGGGAGCCATCGTCGACACGTTGGGCGATCGCCTCGACGACGCCGCCCCCACGCTGCACGAAGGCCTCGACCAACTCCGCATGACGTTTGTGCAGCTCAAGAATCAAGCAAGCGAAAGCTGAGAAATCGGCCCGGCGCCTAGAGCGCGACCAGAACCGAGCCGGCCACGGCCAACACCGCGCCGGTTATTAGTTTGCGCGTAAGGGTGCGCGGCACCAGGGCCAGTCCAAACAAGATCGAAGTCGACCGCAGCGTCGCAACGTTGGCCGCATCAGCGCGGGTGTAGGCCAACAAGATCAGCGCATAACCACTTGCCGATGCGGCACCTACGATCGCGCCCGCACGCGCCGATCGACGTAGGCGAGTCGGGCTCACCGCCCCCAGTGCCGACACGACACATACCGCGACCAACGACGATCCCGAAAAAAACCCCCAAGCGTTGACCTCGGACGCGCCTCGAGCATCGACAAGCGTGTACGAGGCGATGAAACACCCGGTAGCCAAGGCCATGGCGATCGACATGCGCTCGCCGACTCCCCACGCAACATTGCCTATCAGCGCTAGTCCAACCGCCACTGCGGCCGCTCCGCCAAGCGTGGCTGCTGAGGGCGTTTGGTCAAGAAACCAGACCGCCACTATCGCCACGAGGATCGGTGCGGATCCGCGGGCGATGGGATAGGTAGTGGCCAACTGGCCGCGGTCGTAGGCACCGGACAACGCCCAGAGGTAACCGCCGTGGATGGTGCCGCTCAGCAGCACCAGGGGCCAGACTTCGGTTGGTGGGTTGGTGAGCAACCACGGCGACAACAACAAAGCGCCAAACAGATAGGACGCGGCCAATGTCGCCCGCCGATCGTCGCCGGCGTGAGTACGAGCATTCCACAGCGCATGCAGAAACGACGCGGCCAGAACCAGGGCGATAGCAGTGATGCTCACCTGGGGGCCGAGTCGGTCACGAAATAATCTTGGTGATCGGCATTTCGACGATGCCAGTTGCGCCCTTGTCTCGAAGCGCAGGAATCAGAATGTTGATCTGGTCCTTGGGAACCACCGTTTCGACTGCGTAGCCCGCACCCCGGAACAATTCGTTAACCGTTGGCGACTTCATCGAAGGCAAAACACCAATGACGTCGTCGAGGGCATCGATCGGCACGTTCATCTTGACCAACACCTTGCCGCGAGCGTCGAGAACGCCTTGCAAGAGAGTGTGGATTTGCCTCATCGCGTGGGCTTTGTCGGGATCGGCGAAAGCCGCGGGATTGGCGATCAGTTCGGTGTAGCTCGTAACGAGGGTGTCGATGATGCGCAGACCAGCAGCCTTGAGGGCCCGACCGGTCTCGGTGATGTCGACCACCACATCAACTATGTCGGGAACCTTGGCCTCGGTAGCGCCGTAGCTCAACCGCACATCGGCATCGACGCCGGCGTCCTCGAGAAAACGACGAGTGATCTCGGGATACTCCGTCGATACGCGTACTCCGGCCGGCAGGTCGGCCGCACTCTGCCAAGGCGAGTCGCCGGGCACCGCCATCACGATTCGGACCGGCTTGGCGGTGGCCTTTGAGTACTTGAGTTGGCCCAGTGACTCGACCTTGCTACCCGTTTCCTCGATCCAGTCGCGGCCGGTGATGCCGATGTCAAACAAGCCATCCGCGACGTAGGTGCCGATCTCCTGGGGCCGCAAGATGCGTACCGAATCGATACGAGGATCGTTGATTGTCGCCTTGTAAGCGACGGACGAGGATCGCTCGACCGGCAAGTCGGCGGCCTCGAACAGTTCGAGAGTGGCCTTCTCGAGGGAGCCCTTGGGCAAGACAAGGTTGAGCACGTGAAGGTCCTAAATGTTGGCAGCGAACCGTATGAGGCTATCGCTCGGTGAGCTAGCTGTGACCGGGTTCGAACTCGATACGAAGATCGTCGCCGACCAGATCGTGAGCCACGATTCGGCCACGAGCTAGGTCGCCAATCGTGGCCGCGCCAGGACCGGCCATCAGGGCCAAGCCGTCATCGCCGCCGAACAAGGCCGGCGCGGTGTAGAGCACGAAGCGATTGACCAACCCGGCTCGGGCAAAGTCGCCGATCACCCCGGCACCGCCCTCGACCATCACCTGAACAATTCCGTCACCGCCGAGCATTTCGAGCAACCGATCGAGCGGGCCGTCCCACTGCTGGCACGGTTGCACCTTGGCGTTGGCAACGGCGGTGCCCAGCACTATGCGTTCGGGATCAGACGCCGCCGGGGTGCCTTCGGGCGAGGTCCAGTCGCGGACAGTGAGCGCGGGGTCGTCGGCACGAACAGTGCCCGCTCCGACCACGATTGCATCGGACTCCGCCCGAAGCCGATGGGCATCGGCTCTGGCTTGCGGGCCGGTAATCCACTTGGAGCTGCCATCGGGTGCCGCGGTTCGGCCATCGAGACTGGCGGCCATTTTGGCCACAACCCAAGGTCGGCCGGTACGCCGATGAAACAGGTACGGCGCCAGCTGCTGTTCGATGCTGGCGGCCTCGGCACCAACCGTTACATCGATTCCCGCGGCGCGAAGTCGAGCAACACCTTGGCCGGCGACCCGCGGGTCTGGGTCTTCGATGCCAACAACAACACGACGGACCCCGGCGTGGATCAGCGCATCGGCGCAGGGACCGGTTCGTCCGGTGTGGCTGCAAGGTTCGAGAGTCGTGTAGACGGTGGCGTCGCGAGCATCGCCGGCCGCATCGAGCGCGACCCGTTCGGCGTGTCGACCCCCAGGCGGTTCGGTGGCGCCGTCGAATATCCCATGAGCGGCCACGACGACCGCTCCAACCCACGGGTTGGGAGAGGTCGAATGCCGGACGCGTCCCGCGTTGGCGACGGCCCGGCGCATGAACACCGCCATATCGGGCCTAGCGATATCGGGCCTGCTGGCGCTGTTCATGATCCAGCCCCGTGCGGGGCGCCGGGGCCTTCACCAGATGGATGGGGGTCGTAGTTGTCGACCAGCAGCTTGACGGCGTGAGGGAGCACATCGATCACCGCATCGATCACCTCGATACAACCCTTGGAAGAACCCGGGGTGTTGACGATCAGCGCCGTACCGCGAGTGCCGCTCACCGCTCGGCTCAACCGCCCCAAGGGGTTGACGAGCCGCATCGCTTCGGCGAGCCCCGGCGCCTCTCGATCGAGCACCAGCCTCGTTCCTTCTGGGGTCTGGTCGCGTGGCCCGAAGCCTGTACCACCCGTGGTAACAACCAGTCCGTGGAAGTCCACGCAAAGGTCGCGAAGGGCGGTGGCAACCGGCTCGGCGCCGTCCTCGGTGACCGACCGCTCAACCAGGCGCCAGCCGGCATTGCCAAAGTAATCGGCCAGAAGCCCGGCGGAACGGTCTTCTCGGGTCCCGGCAACTACCCCGTCAGACACCGTGAGAATCTTGACGCTCAACATGACGAGCAGGTTAGCGATCGATCTCAGCCTCGTCGCCAGCGAGCAATGGCCATGCCGTCGGCGTCGGCGCTCGGCAGCAAGAAATGCACACCCGCGGCCATGGCTCGCCAGTCACCTTCGGGAGCTTCGATCTCGCGGAAACCCTGGGCGGCCAACTCGGCTGCGGTTTGGGCGACAACGTCCACTGATTCGGCGACGGTAAGTGTGCAGACGCTGTATACCAAGGCCCCACCGGGTCGTACCATTGTTGCGGCGGCGCCGAGAAGCCGGGCCTGCAGGGCGGCCAATTCGGCCACATCGGCGCCCGAAATTCGCCAACGAGCATCGGGACGACGGCGTAGGGCCCCAATGCCCGAACACGGCGCGTCGACCAAGACCGCGTCGAAAGATTCGGGGCGAAAGGGCGGGGCCGTGGCGTCGGACTGGACCACGTGAACGTCATCGAGTTGGAGGCGATCACGGTTCGAGACAATCAGCCCCGCTCGGCTCAGACGACGATCAGCCGATATCACCCGAACGCCGCGCTGGGCAATGGCACTTGATTTGCCACCCGGCGCTGCGCACACATCGAGGACCAGGTCTCCGGGGTTGGCCGGCACCGCGGCCGCTACCAGTTGAGAGCTGGGGTCTTGGACGTATCCGTCGGCGCGAGTGTGCACCGCGGCAGCCTTGTTCATGGCTCGCAACGCCGCGGTTGCGTCTTCGGCCCCGAGGTCGGCGCCGAGTTGGTCGACCAGCCAATCTGGATAGCTGAGCTCGACCGCACGTGACGGAAACTCGACACCGGATTTCACCGCGGTTGCGACCTTGCGCAAGATGGCGTTGACGAGGCCCCGGAATCGTTTGGGAGCGGCGCTTACGGTCGCCGACACCGCGGCGTGCGGCGGCGTGTCGAGATGCAGTAGTTGGTAGGCCCCGATCCGCAACGCCGCTCGAGCGGTCGGCGGCGGAGACTGGACCAGGAAGCGGTCGACGAGGTGATCGAGTTGGCGCCGCATGCGCGTAGACCCATAAACCAGCTCGGTGACGAACCCTCGGTCACGAGGCTCGAGATCCGACTCGGCCAGCATCTTCGGCAATAGGACATTGGCATAAGCGCCGTCTTCGTCGATGCGAACAATGGCGGCGATTGCGACCCGGCGAGCGTCTTCGGTCATGCGCCGAACCGGTCGTCGTTGGTCCATCGAGCACCGTTGCTCCAGGCCCGAGCATCGAGACGACCCCGACCCTCCGGCTGGACCTCGAGCACGTCGAGGGTTCCGTCGCCGGTCTCGACGGCGATGCCGCTGAGGGCTGCTCCCGTGTCGGCTACGGCGGTGCGATGAATCTTGATTCGCTTACCTCGGGCGGTAGTGAAGGCATCACCAACCCGCACTCGGCGATGAATCTGGACCGCGCTCTGCGTCCAATCGATTTGGCGCTCGGCCTTGGTGATTTTGGCCGCGTAGTGCGGCTCGCCCTGCTGAGGGACCGGCTCGCCCAATCCGTTTTCGATTGCGTCGAGAAGTTGGGTTACCCCAATCTCGACCAAACGGCCCCGCAACTCTGAGAGGGTTTCGTCTGAGCCGATCGGCATGCTGGTGCGTCGGTACACGTCGCCGGTGTCGAGTTTCTCGGCCAGGTCCATCAAACACACGCCGGTTTCGTGGTCGCCGGCCAAGATCGCCCGCTCGACCGGAGCCGCGCCTCGCCATCTAGGCAGCAACGAGAAATGGGTATTGACGATCGCCAACCGATCGAGCAGGTCGGTCGGGATCAAGCGCCCGTAGGCCACAACCACGCCCAGGTCGGCTTCGGAGGGATCGACATCAGCAAGGTTGTCGGTTACCTGCAGACCGAGATCGAGCGCTGCGGCTTTGACCGGTGAAGGTTGCAGATCTTTTCCCCGTCCACGTCTGGCATCGGCCCGAGACACAACAAGGGGGATCTCGTAGCCAGCATCGGCCAACGCCAACAGCGAGGGAACAGCCAGTGCCGGCGTACCCATGAAAACGATCCGCCGAACCGTCTCCGGTGCGGCGATGCTCACGGCAGTTGCAGTCCGCCACCTGCGGGCCGAGGCACCGGGCCGATCTGAAGGTCGCGCAAGGTCTTGAGGGCCGCCTTACGGGTATCTTCGTCGAGGCGTTCGATCAATAAAGTTCCTTCGAGGTGATCGAGTTCGTGCTGAAACATTCGGGCCTCGAGCTCGTCGGCTTCGAACGACATCTCGTTGCCATCCAAGTCGTGGCCAATGACGTGCACGGTCTTGGGACGGGCAACCTCCCAAGAAAGGCCGGGAATCGACAAGCAGCCCTCTTCGAACAGCCACTCGCCGTCGGATTCGACTATCTCGGGGTTGACAATGGATTGCGGGCCGGTGCCGAGGTCCCACACAAAGAGGCGCTTTTGCACCCCGACCTGCGGGGCGGCAAGCCCCAGCCCTGGAGCGGCATACATTGTCTCGATCATGTCGTCGACGAGACGGACGAGCGCGCCATCGATTTCAGTGACGTCACGTGCGGTTTGACGCAGAATCGGATCGCCGATCACGCGAATGTCATAGGCAGCCATGAAGCAAGCGTAGCGAGGTCACGACTACCGTCGGCGCGGTGCAAAAAGGTCACTACTTCGACGATGATCCCGATACCAAGTCCAAGCCGACGTTGGTCGAGATCAACTTGCCCGACCTTGCTTTGCAGCTCACCGCCGACCGCGGCGTTTTCAGCTCGCAGCATCTCGATGCCGGCACCAAATTTCTGCTGCTCGAAGCGCCGCCGCTCGGCCCCGACGATCGGCGTATCCTCGATGTCGGCTGCGGCTGGGGCCCAATCGCGGTGGTAGCGGCCCGGCGCGCGCCTGATGCCCATGTGTGGGCCATCGATGTCAACGAACGGGCCCGCAATCTCACCACGCAAAACGCCGCGGCGCTGGGTTTGGCCAATCGCATCACGGTTGGGACCCCCGACGCCATCGACGCCGCTCAGCAATTCGACCGGATCTTGAGTAATCCACCGATCCGCATCGGCAAAGCCGCGCTTCACGACCTACTCGATCGTTGGCTGGCGCGATTGACCCCGACCGGCGTGGCTCACCTCGTTGTGCAACGTCACCTCGGTAGTGACTCGCTAGCCGACTGGCTTGAGGGCCAAGGCCACGGCGTGCACCGGCTCAAAAGCAGAGCCGGGTTTCGTATCCTCGAGGTCGGTTCACGAACCGAGCCGAACCCCTCCCAAGAAGGCGACCAATGAGCCAACTAGACGGCACCGCAATGAAACGGCTCCATCGCGACTGGCGCCGCAAGACCACCGGTCGAGTCGCGCTCGTACTCGACAACGTGCAGAATCCGTTCAACCTTGGGTCGATCGTTCGCACCGCGGCGGCCGAACGCATCGATCACGTCTACATAGGCGGTGGCACCGAGCCGTCGCACACCAAGGTCAACAAGACCGCTCTCGGCACAGCTAGGTACCTCACCTGGACGGTCACCCCCGACGGCCCGAGTGCGGTTGAGGCGGCGCGAGCGGCTGGCTACCGGTGTGTGGCAATCGAACTCACCAGCGACGCCGAGCCGCTCCACGTTGTCGAAATGGGCGCCCACGTCGCGTTGGTCATAGGCCACGAGGATCGAGGTGTTACCGCGGCCACGCTCGCGGCGTGCGATGCGGTCGCCTTCATCCCTCAACTCGGCAAGGTGGGTTCGCTCAACGTTGCGACCGCGACCTCGATAGCGATCTACGAGGCTCGACGGCGTAGCTGGTCGGCTAGCTCCTAGGAGGCACCGCGGCCCGACACGCCTCGACAATCTTGGTGGCCAGATCGTCGACATCGTCAAAGACGCTCACCCCGCACTCGAGGTAGTGGTCGGAGCCGTCGAAGAACACGGCGACGGCCACCTGGGTCTCGCCCGCTTGTGTCAGCGAAGCAAGCACGTAGCTCGACTCGTCGCCCGATTCGGTCACGTCGAATAACAGCGAGCCTTCGGCGTCGCGGATCCCGACGAACGTGGGCAGATCGGTTGCCATAGCTCGCCACTGTTGCAAAGACCGGGGCTCGCACCCATCGCCACCACATGTCCACGCCACGATCCAACGGTCGGTGAGCCGCCCGGCCGAGACAGGAGGTCGATACTCGAACGGCCGATCAGGCTCGGCTTGCCAATCGATCGGAACCTCGACCCAAACGCCTTCGGCCGTTTTGGTCGCCTCGAGTACCGCAGACTCGTCGGCGGTGATCACAAGAACAAAGCCGATGATGCCAAGGATCAACAAAGCGAGGAGAGCAAGACGGCGACGCATACGAGTCATAGGCTCATACTCGCAGCGGATCGACTTCGATCCGCACCCGGGCCGCCGGTCTGGTGGTGTTCGCCAGCACGTCGAGGATGGGTTCGAGCGCCTCGCCGCGCAGAAGCCACTGACCATCAATTGGCCCTCGAACGTCAAACGAATCCGAGCTGGGTAGCGCCGCTATGAACTCCGCGCCGCCTGCGCCTGACACCGAAACCTGAGCGCCGTAGGGCGGCAGCGACAACGCTCGGCGCCGGTCGCGTTCGGCTATCGCAACAATCGACGGATCGCCCAATACCGCGGCGTTGATGACTTCGTGATCGGGCTGACGAGTTTGGATCACGATGCGGCCGCCGTCGCCGCGGCCACCGGTTAGGCGGGCCCCATGAGCGACTAATCCGAGGGCTTGCTCGGCCGCCCGCTGACGAGTTGACAAGAGTTCGTGGTCAAAGTCCAAGAACACCACGATGTCGGCCCGATCGACGCGGTGAAGAACGGCCTCGGTCCCGATGATCACGCGACTCGAGGGAGCTTCGGTAGTGGTCGCGGTCACCTCGTCGACGGCTTCGCCGACCAGCGCCGCTAGTTCTTCGCGCGCTCGTTCGACACCGAGTCGCAGGTTCTTCAGCGTCGTAGACCCGCAATGGGCGCACACCACCGGCCGACGTTCTAGACCATCGGGGGTTTGCAGGTGATCCTCGACCAACACCATCGTGGTCGCGCCGTCCTCTGACCTTGCCAGTTCGCCACACGCCGAGCAGGCCAACAGCCGGGCCCGACCCTTACGATTGAGCACACACACAATTCGGTCCCGGCCCGCCAGCAGCGGTCCCAACCTCTCGCCGAATAGCCCGGCCCGAACCGGGTCGTCGTCGCGACGATCGTGTACGTCGATCATCGGCCAGCCGTCACGTTCGGTCGAGCGCGGTTGGCGCAGAAGTCTTCCCGACGTCAGCGCCTCGAGGCTCGGCACCGGCGAAACAAGGACAACTGGGGCTTGGGATCGGCGAGCTCGCTCGATGGCGACATCTCGAGCGTTCCAGGCCGGTGTGCGCTCTTCTTTGAGCCGCGAATCGTGCTCGTCGATGACCACCACGGCGCGGAGATCGGGCATCGGCAACCATACGGCCGACCGAGATCCCACAACAGTTGCGCCGCCGGCGGCGATCGCCCAGTCGTCGCCACCGAGGGCGACTCGTTGGCCCGCTCGCCGCAGAGCGACCGCGAGCCGTCGGGCCCGGCCCGCGTCGGCCACCACGATCAGAGCTGCACCGCGGCGACACGCCGCCAACGCGACGGCGATGCCATCATCACTCGGAGCGACCCGTACCGTGGCAACCCCAAGGTCAAAGGCCTCGTCAAAGACGTCGCGGGGTCCGTCGGGCACCGGTGCTGCACGTGGGGCGATTGCCGCAGCGGCGACCATGCGTTCGGGAGACGCGGCACGCAACAAAGCGACTCGCCGCCCGGCCCACCGCCACGCCGCCCACTCGGCCAACGCCAGCATGTCGGCATCGGGACCGATACCACTCAGCTTTGATAGTTCGGCGAGCTTGACGCCTGGTTCCGGATCGACATCAACAGCAGTAATCCAGCCCGCTACACGCCGCCCGGCCAGCGGCACCCGAACCATCGACCCGACCACCAGCCGATCGGACCGGCCATCGTCCCACGACGCCGGCACCACATAGTCAAATTCCTTTTCGATCGCGGCAACGTCGGGCACAACGCGAACCACCCGCCCAAGCGGGCGGGCTGGCGCGGTTTGGTCTTGTTGTGCCGCGCTGGGTGGCAGCGACGAGCCGAGGTCGAGACGACCTTGGTCGGTTGAGTTCAGAGGCCGAGAGCCGACTTGAGGTCGTCGACGCGGTCAGTGCGCTCCCACGGAAACATGTCACCCGCAGTATCGCGGCCGAAATGACCGTAGGCCGCGGTCTTGCGATAAATGGGACGACGCAGGTCGAGGTCGCGCAAAATGGCCGCAGGACGCAGGTCGAAGATGTCGTCAACGGCCTTTTCGATCGCCGCCGCGTCGACCGTCTCGGTGCCGAAGGTCTCGACAAGGACCGACACCGGACGAGCCATGCCGATTGCATAAGCAACCTGGACTTCGCAACGGCTCACCGCACCGGCGGCGACGAGGTTCTTGGCCACCCAACGAGTTGCATAGGCAGCCGAACGATCGACCTTCGAGGGGTCCTTACCGGAGAACGCGCCGCCACCATGGCGAGCCATTCCGCCATAGGTATCAACAATGATCTTGCGGCCGGTAAGACCGGCGTCGCCGACCGGGCCACCAATGACGAAGCGCCCGGTTGGGTTGACGTGGACTTCGTAGTCATCATCGGCAAACTGTGCCGGAATGACCGGGCGAATTACGTGCTCGATGAGATCGGGACGAATCATGGTGTCGCGGTCGATGCCATCATTGTGTTGGGTGGAGACCAGCACTGTTTTGAGCCGAACCGGAACGTTGTCTTCGTACTCGAAGGTGACCTGGGTCTTGGCATCGGGGCGTAGGTAAGGAACGGTGCCCGCTTTGCGAACCTCGGCGTGACGCTCGGCCATGCGATGAGCAAGATGGATCGGCAGCGGCATGAGAACATCGGTCTCGTCAGAGGCGTAGCCAAACATCATGCCCTGATCGCCGGCACCTTGCTTGTCGAGGGCGTCCTCCTCCCCGGCCGAGCCAGACCGCACCTCTTCGGATGCCGTGACGCCTTGAGAAATGTCGGGCGACTGCTCGTCGATGGTGACCATCACTCCGCAGGTGTTGCCGTCGTAACCAAACGACTCGCGGTCGTAACCGATCTCGTTGATCGTGCGGCGAACCGTGCCCGGAATATCGACATAGGCCTCGGTGGTGATCTCTCCCGCCACCACCGCCAGTCCCGTTGTGACGAGGGTCTCGCACGCCACCCGACTCATCGGGTCTTGGGCCAGCATTTCGTCGAGGATGGCATCAGAAATCTGGTCGGCCATTTTGTCGGGATGGCCCTCCGAGACGCTCTCAGACGTAAAAGTCCAACGGGTCACAATTGCTCCTGGGTAGTCAGCCGAGTCGGCTTGTGGCGGTGTCTAGCACGCGACGGGCAACCTCGCGCTTATCAGACAGGGGTACCTCTTCGCGCCGACCGTCGGCGAGAATGATGGTCACTTCGTTCGTGGGATGAGAAAACCCGACACCTGGTTGCGAGACATCGTTGGCAACTATGGCATCGAGGTTCTTGGCTACAAGCTTCGCTGACGCATTCGAAACCAGGTCGCTGGTTTCGGCCGCGAATCCAACCAGCACCTGTCCCGGCGGCTTGTTTGCTCCGAGTTGGGCGAGAATGTCGGTGGTTGGTACAAGATCTATCGCCGGCGCGCCATCGGATTTTTTGAGCTTGTGGTCGGCTACCTCGGCCGGCCGAAAATCGGCCACCGCGGCGGCCATGATCACGATGTCGGCCGTGGGGGCGCGCTCGGCACAAGCCTCGGTCATCTCCGCCGCCGTCTCTACCGCCACCACCTCGATGCCATTGGGGGCTCGGTCGGGCTGGGTAGTGACAAGCACGGTCGATGCTCCTCGGGCCGCGGCCTCGGCGGCAACCGCATGGCCCTGACGACCCGACGACCGGTTCCCGACGTATCTGACCGAGTCGATGGGTTCGCGTGTGCCGCCGGCGGTCACCAAAACTGTGTGTCCCGAGAGGTCGTTGCCCGCCAGGGCGGCCTCGACCGAAGCGACGATATTCGCGGGGTCTCCCAGCCTGCCCTTACCAACGTCGCCGCCGGCGAGTCGACCAGCTTCGGGTTCGACAATGAGCACACCTCGATCAGCGAGCACTTCGAGGTTCTCTTGTACCGAGGCCTGCTCCCACATTTCGGTGTGCATGGCCGGGCAGATCATCACGGGCGCGCGGGTTGCCAGCACCGTGGCCGTCAGCAGATCGGCCGACCGGCCAGTGCGGATATCGCTGATAACTCGGGCGGTAGCGGGACATATCAGCACCAAGTCGGCGCTCTGACCCATCTTGGTGTGAGGGATCGGCGTTTCGGGGTCGTCGAACAACGAGGTACGAACCGCTTCGCTGGCCAGAGCCGAAAAAGTGGCAGCTCCGACCATCTTTTGTGCGCCGTCGGTCATCACGGGAACCACGTGGGCCCCAAGGTCGACCAAGCGGCGACACACTTCGACGGCTTTGTAAGCCGCGATGCCGCCGGTCACTCCAAGAACGATCCGGCGTCCCTCAAGATTAGACACGGCCCGACCAGAGTCGGATCAGGCCGACTCGTCGCCGAGCTCGGCGGCCGCAGCCGCTTCGGCCGCAGCCTTGGCCTCGGCCGCAGCTTCGGCCTCGGGATCGATCTCGATGGCAACGATTTTCTCGGCCGCTATCTCTTCGAAGGCGATCGACAACGGCTTGGCGGCCGTTGAAGTCACCTGCGGCGGCACGCTAGAGCCAATGCCGTGACCGAGTTGGCCGACGTAATTGGTGATCTCGCGGCTACGCATGGACGACAGCGCAACCAAGCGAAACCTGGAACCAGTTTCTTCGAGCAACTGCTCGATCGATGGGTTCATCATCGTGTCGTGACCGTGCACCATATGCTCGTCTCCAGAGGGTAGAACCGACGCTGCAGGCTAACAGCCCGACGGGGCAGAACGACGTTCCTCGATGATGTCGGCGATCTCTTGAACCGCCCCTTGCAGCTCGTCGTTGATGACGACCGCCATGTCGAGTCGCTTGGCAACATCGAACTCGTCACGGGCCTTGGCCAGACGAGCCCGAATCTTTTCCTCGGAGTCGCCGCGGGCCCGTAACCGCGCCTCCTGAGCATCACGTGAAGGGGCATCGATAAAGATCAGTAACGCATCGGGGTACTGCTGTTGGATCTGCTCGGCTCCGTAAACATCGATCTCGAACACGACGTCGTGCCCCGGCGGCGGCGTCGGCCGAGGCGTGCCTTGCATGTAGTCGAGGAATTCGACCCACTCGAGAAACCCGTCGGCAGCTACATGAGCACGGAACAGGTCTCGGTTGGTGAAGTGATAGGCCTCCATTGCCTCGCCCGGGCGGCGATCTCGCGTGGTCCAACTCCGCGACAGCCAAAGGGCCGGGTCGCGATCGAGCAGTTGGGCGACAATCGTCCCCTTGCCAACGCCGCCAGGACCTGACAAGACAATGATCAACCGGTCGGCGAGTCCGGACATCTCAGCCAAAGGCCTCTAACAGTTTCGACCGCTGGCTCTTGCCGAGGCCTCGTACCCGCCGCGATTCCGATATGCCGATAGCGGCCATGGTGCGCCTCGCCTTGACCTTTCCGACCGCGGGCAGTGATTCGATGATCGTAAGAATCTTTGTCGTGGCAATGGTGTGATCAGTCTCGGACCGCCTGAGCAATTCGGCGAAAGTAAGCGAACCCGATTTGAGCTGCACCTTGAGCTCGGCCCGTTCGGTGCGCACCTCGGCCGCCTTTTGGAGCGCGGCCAACCGCGCCTGATCAGTCAACGGTGGCGGGGTCGGCATAGTGGGGACTGTAGCGCCGCTCGATCAGCCGGCTGCCGACGCGTCGGCATAGATTCGTTCGACCGCGGCCAGCGGATCGTCGGCGAGGGTTACCGAACGACCGATTACCAACAAGTCTGATCCGGCCGAGATGGCCTCGCCCGGCGATGCGGCGCGTTGCTGATCGTCGACGTTGTCGCCGGGCAAGCGGATTCCGGGTGTCACCCTTGTGAGCCGAGGCGCATAGTGATGGGCTTCCTCGAGGTCGCCTACCGCACAGACCAGACCACCACATCCGGCTTCGGCCGCGAGCATGACCCGCTTGGGCATGATGTGCGCCGGCGCATCACCATCGCTCGTGAGTACCGTGATAGCCAACGCTGTCGGGTCTGGCAGGCCTGCGTTTCGAGCCCCTTCGCTCAGTCCGTCGACCCCCGCTCGCAGCATGTCGACGCCGCCGTGGGCATGCATGGTGAGGTAACTGACCCCGAACGCGCCGAGCACCCTGGCCGACTTGCCAACAGTGGTTGGAATGTCGTGCAACTTGACATCAAGGAAGATCGAATAGCCGAGATCGGCAATCGCGCCGATGGCCTCTGGACCGGCTGCCGAATACAGCTCGAGCCCAATTTTGGCGACCCCGAAATAGTCCTTGAATTGGCGTCCCAACCGGATCGCGGCAACCAGGTCGTCCACATCGAGGGCCAACGCCAGTTTGGCTTTGACCGCTCCGTCGATTTCTCCTGAGTCTGTGTTTGAGTCACTCATGTGCTGCTCCGATCAATTCGGCGACCGACTCGACCTCGTGTCGCTCGCACCAAGACTTGAATTCGTTGAGGATCCGCCATGTTGCTCGCGGATCGGCAAACGTTGCGGTGCCTACTTCTACCGCGGATGCCCCGGCGAGCAGGAACTCTACGACATCAGCTCCGCTGGATGTTCCACCCACCCCCACGATCGGCAACCCCGGGCACGCCTCGTGCACGTCGTAGACGGCCCGAACCGCAACGGGGTGCATGGCCGCGCCTGACATCCCTCCCCGCTTTGCGCCCAACACCGGGCGACGTTGTTCGACGTCGATAACCATCCCCAGCAACGTATTTGTCAGCACTACCGCTTCGGCGCCGGCCTCGCCCGCCGCGGCGGCGATCTCGGGGAGGTCGGCGGCGTTGGGACTCAACTTGGCCCAACGTGGTCGACCGCAGGCTTCGGTCGCGGCGATCACCTCGGCCGTGGCGGTCGCGGAGTGGGCGAACATTTTGCTGCGGTCCTCGAGATTCGGACACGAAACATTGACCTCGACGGCGACTACTTGCTCGGGCGCGGCCGCCAGCGAGCGAGCCGCGGCTTCGTACTCGGCCACGGTCGAGCCCCAGATGCTGGCCACCACAGTTGCGCCCGCATCGACGAGCGGTGGGAGCTCGCGTTCTAGCCAGTGCGCAACTCCTTGGCCCTGCAAACCGACACTGTTGATCATGCCTGCGGCGGTGGGGTGGACGCGCGGCGCCGGGTTGCCGGCCCACGCTTCGGCTTTCATCGACTTGACCACCACCGCTCCCAACTCGGCGGGCCGCAGGTACCGCGCCAGCTCCGCGCCGTGACCAGCGGTGCCCGACGCCGTCAGAACGGGCGCTCGCAGCTCGACTGAACCGACGGTGGTCGTGAGGGCGGTCACGAACCGTGCGCGGCTAGTTCGTCGCGAGATGCCCCTTGGTGATATTCCTGCAGGCTCCTGACGCGAAGCGGATAACGCCTCCAGTCGCGCATGCCGCGAGCGGCGGCTAGCGCCGCGGCGCCGGTGGTGAGAAGCGGCACGCTGGCCAGTCCGGCGGCCGAACGAATGTGGTCACCGTCGGCTCTCGGTCCACGACCTCTGGGCGAATTGATCACCAATTGAACGTCGCCGCGTCGAATGAGGTCGACGGCATTTTCGCCGTCGCGATCATCAAGCTTGGCAACATCGTGAGCCACAACTACCCCGGCATCGCGAAGAGTTTCGGCTGTTCCCGACGTCGCCGCGATATCGAAGCCCAACTCGACGAATATTTCGGCCGCGGCTATGCCCACGACCTTGTCGCGGTCGGCCAACGACAAGAAAATTGTTCCCGCCTCGGGCAATCGAGTGCCAGCTGAGAGCTGCGACTTGACGAACGCCAAACCCGGCGTCAGGTCGATTCCCATCACCTCGCCGGTCGACCGCATCTCGGGTCCGAGCAACGCGTCGGCTTCGGGAAAGCGGTTGAACGGCAAAACCGCTTCCTTGATGGCAACGTGATCGGACACGACCCTGTCGCGCAGTAACCCTTCTTCGCGCAGCTCGGCCAAAGTGGCCCCGACCATCACGCGACTTGCGACCTTGGCCAAAGGCACGCCGGTGGCTTTGGCAACAAACGGCACCGTCCGAGAAGCCCGCGGGTTGGCTTCGATCACGAACACCTGATTGGCCTTGACCGCGTACTGCACGTTGATGAGGCCCTTGACCTCGAGCGCGGTGGCGATACGTCGGGTGTAGTCCTCGATAACGGCAACAGTCTCAGCCGAAAGATGCGCTGGTGGAATCGAGCAGGCCGAGTCGCCACTATGCACCCCCGCCTCCTCGACGTGTTCCATCACCGCGCCGATCACTATTGCCCCGGTGTGGTCTCGGATCGCGTCGACGTCGACCTCGGTGGCGTCCTCAAGGAAGCGGTCCACGAGAACGGGTCGCTCGGCCGAAAGGCCGCCCTCCTTGCCCAACGAACCGAACCCTGCGAGTTCTTTCATGGCCCGGCGAAGATTCTCGTCGTCATAGACGATTTCCATCGCTCGCCCCCCCAACACATACGAAGGCCGGATCAGCGCGGGATATCCGATTCGTTCGGTAATGGCGAGGGCGGCATCGATCTCGACCGCAGTTCCGCCGGCCGGCTGGGGGATCTCGAGACGAGCGCACAATGCGTTCCACTGTTCGCGGTCCTCGGCCAGATCGATCGATACCGGCGAGGTCCCGAGCACGAGCTCGGGTGGCAGTCGATCGGCGAGTTTGAGAGGGGTTTGCCCACCTAAGGACACGATTACCCCCAATGGTTTCTCGACCTCGAGAATATCGGTCACGTCCTCGTAGGTCAGCGGCTCGAAATACAGGCGGTCCGAGGTGTCGTAGTCGGTCGAAACGGTCTCGGGATTGCAATTGACCATCACGGTCTCGAAACCGGCGTCTCGCAAGGCAAAGCTGGCGTGAACGCAGCAATAATCGAATTCGATGCCCTGACCAATGCGGTTCGGACCCGAGCCCAAGATCACCACCTTTTGCTTCGAGCTGGGCCGGACCTCGTCGGTGTCCTCGTAGGTCGAGTAGTGATATGGCGTCTCGGCTTCGAACTCGGCGGCACAGGTGTCTACGGTCTTGAACGTGGTCTTCACGCCTACCGCGAGACGAGCGGCCCGCACCTCGAGTTCGTCGGTGTCCCACAGGTAACCGAGTTGGGCATCGGAAAATCCGAGCTGTTTGGCCCGCTTGAAACCGCGCCGCGAAATCGTGGCCGCCGACAGGGTCGCTAGATGCGACCGTTCCTCGGTGATGATCAACATCTGATCAAGGAACCAAGGGTCGACCCCGGTGGCCTGGAAAATGTCGTCGACCGACACCCCGCGTCGCAGCAAGGCTTCGAGTTGGAAAGGTCGGTCCGGAGTAGCAATCGCTGCTTGGGCCAACATATCGGCGGTTTCGATCGTGTCGAGCAAGACCTCGCCCGGATCGGCGTTGAGTCCGTGACGACCTTGTTCCAACGACCGGAGAGCTTTCTGCAGCGATTCGGGGAACGTACGCCCGATGGCCATCACTTCACCGACCGACTGCATCGACGTGCCAAGAACGCCGCTGGTGCCAGGGAACTTCTCGAACGCCCACCGGGGAATCTTGGTAACCACGTAGTCGATCGACGGTTCGAACGATGCTGGGGTCTTCTTGGTGATGTCGTTGGGGATCTCGTCGAGGGTGTAGCCGATGGCCAGCTTGGCGGCGATTTTGGCTATCGGAAAGCCGGTGGCCTTGGACGCCAGCGCCGAGGAGCGGCTGACCCGAGGGTTCATCTCGATGATGACCTGCCGGCCGGTCTCGGGATGCACCGCCCACTGCACGTTCGACCCACCGGTCTCGACCCCAACGCGGCGGATGCATGCAAACGAGGCGTCGCGCATCTGTTGGTATTCGACGTCGGTGAGGGTCTGCGCCGGAGCAACCGTGATGGAATCGCCGGTGTGTACGCCCATTGGGTCGAGATTTTCGATCGAACAGATGATTACGCAGTTATCGGCGCGGTCGCGCATCACTTCCAGCTCGAACTCTTTCCAACCCTTGATCGACTCTTCGATCAAGATCTCGCCGATCGGACTGCACTCGATGCCAAAAGCCGCGACCTTCTCGAACTCCTCCATGGTCTCGGCCATGCCGGTTCCGCGCCCGCCGAGGATGTAGGCCGGCCTGACGATGATCGGTAGACCCACCGCGGCCACCACCTCGCGAGCTTCCTCCATGGTGTGAGCAGTGCCAGAACGAGCAACTTCTATACCGATGCCTTGCATGGCGACTTTGAATTTTTCGCGATCCTCGGCTGTTTCGATGGCCTCGGCGTCGGCCCCTATCAACTCACAGTCAAACTTTTTGAGAACGCCAGCGGCTTCGAGTTCCATCGCCAGATTGAGTCCGGTTTGGCCACCAAGAGTCGGCAACACCGCATCGGGGCGCTCCTTCTCGATGATCTTTTCGAGCACGGCAACATCGAGTGGTTCTACGTAGGTGGCATCAGCAAAATCGGGGTCGGTCATGATCGTGGCCGGATTTGAGTTGGCCAGAACAACGCGAAAGCCCTCTTCTTTCAGGACCCGGCAGGCTTGGGTGCCCGAATAGTCGAACTCGCACGCTTGGCCGATGACGATCGGCCCCGAACCAATGATGAGGATCGACTCGAGGTCGGTTCTGCGAGGCATTATGCGGCTCCTTGGCGTGTCGCGATCGAACCGTTGTCCATGAGTTCGCCAAACTGACCAAACAAGTAACGACTGTCGTGGGGTCCGGGGCCGGCTTCGGGGTGATACTGCACGCTGAAGGCCGGTACGTCGTTGGCCACCAGCCCCTCGAGCGCACCATCGTTGAGACAAACGTGAGTTTCGGTGACGTTGGGCACCGACCCCGACCGGACCGCAAAATTGTGATTTTGGCTGGTGATCTCGACTTTGTTGGTGCGCATATCTTGCACGGGCACGTTGCCGCCGTGATGACCAAATTTCATTTTGAACGTCGAGCCTCCGAGCGCCAGCGAAAGCACCTGGTGCCCAAGGCAGATCCCAAATATCGGAACCTTTCCGAGCAGCTTGGGCAGTTCGGTGACGATGCTCCCTGCTTCTTCGGGGTCGCCAGGGCCGTTTGACAAGAACACCCCGTCGGGATTCAGCGCCAGCACCTCCTCGGCGGTAGTCGAGGCAGGCACGACGGTGACGGTCGCCATCTGGCCGAGGTGACGCAGCATGGTGGCCTTTACGCCGAGGTCGTAAGCCACCACGTGACGATCTCCGGCGCCAACCACGTATCGCTCTTTGGTGCTAACCAAATCGACCAGGTTTCCGCCAGCTGTGCCCGGATCGGCCTGAGCAGCGGCCCGCAAAGCAGCTACGTCGCCGGCGCCGAAGGCCCCAGGCATCGCACCGGCGTCGCGAATATGGCGGGTGAGACGACGAGTATCAACGCCGGCAATACCGGGAATTTGGTGGCGCCTCAAGAACCCATCGAGGTCGCCGTCGCTGCGCCAGTTGCTGTGACGACGGGCCAAGTCGCGAACTATGACGCCTCGGCAGTAGGGCCGAGCCGCTTCTTCGTCGACAGCATTGACGCCGTAGTTCCCAATATGGGGATAAGTGAACGTGATCATCTGACCGGCATATGACGGATCGGTGATCACCTCTTGATAGCCGGACAAAACAGTGTTGAACACCACCTCACCGGTCGCGGTGCCATCTCCGAGATCGGAGCCGATGCCATCGCCTTCAAAGACAGTTCCGTCGGCCAGGACCAACTGATACTCACGGAGCCCACTCATCGTTGGGCCAACGTGTCTCGCACCACAATTTCTCCGTTCAAGATGGTGTGTCGCACTCGCCCGGTCACAGAGCGACCGTCGTAGGGCGTGTTCGTACTACGGCTGGCCATCGCCTGCCGAGAGATTGTCCATGACTCGCCCGGGTCGACAACCACGAGGTTGGCCGGGCGACCAGCGGCGATCGGCCCGCCGTGACGGTCGGCGAGACCGGCGATGGCGGCAGGCTGCCACGACAACAAAGCAAGGATCTTGTCGATCGGCAGGCCGAGTTCGGTGACTGCCAAGGCAAACGCGGTTTCGAGTCCGAGCATCCCAGGGGGTGCGTCGCCGAAGGCGCGATCTTTCTCGTGATTGGTATGTGGGGCATGGTCGGTAGCGATGGCATCGATGGTGCCATCGGCCAGCCCCTGTTTGACCGCGGCCACATCGGCATCGGTCCGCAGCGGAGGATGCACCCGGTAGACCGAGTCGAAACTGGCGCACTCGGCATCGGTAAGGGTGAAGTGATGGGGCGTGGCTTCGGCGGTGATGTCGAGGCCGGCTTCTTTGGCCGCACTGATCATGGCCACCGATCCGGCGGCTGACACATGCTGAAAATGCATGCGGGCCCCGGTGAGCCGGACCAGGGCGATGTCGCGCATGATCATCAATTCTTCGGCCTCGGCCGATTGGCCGGGCATGCCGAGAACACTCGACCACGCACCCTCGTGCATCACCCCACCGGCGCTTAACGACTCGAGGTCGCAGTGTTGGGCCACGATCGGTCCCCCGTTGGCTCCGAGGTGGTTCAGCCCCGTCGAGTACTCGAGGGCGGTGCGCATGACCTTGTCGTCTTGTACCCCCCGGCCGTCATCGGTGAACAAACGAACTCCGTGTCGCACTAGTTCGGCCATCGGTGCAAGAGTTTGTCCCGCCCTATCCACCGTGATCGCCGCAGCAACTGCGACCTCACACAGTGCCCCTCTCGCCAAATCTCGGACTTGTTGGACCACTGCGGGGGAATCGACCGCTGGCGTCGTATTCGGCATGGCGACCACCGCCGTGAAACCGCCAAGCGCGGCGCCGCGAGTGGCGGTCTCGATGGTCTCGGCTTCCTCGTTTCCGGGTTCGCGAAGGTGGGTGTGAAGATCAACAAAGCCAGGAGCGACAACGAGACCAGCGACGTCAAGCTCGACATCGCCTCGCAACCCGGTGCCAAGGCTGGCAACAACGCCCTGATCGTTGATCTCGATGTCGAGTTGGCGTGGGCCCGATTGGTCCACAACGGTGCCGTTGGTCAAGACGAGACTCATGCCACGGCCCTCTGATCATCGACGATGTCCAGACCTGAACCAAGCAAGAGGAATAACACGGCCATGCGCACCGCGACACCGTTACTGACCTGCTGGGTGATGACGGCGTTGGGCCGCTCGGCTACTTCGCCGGCAATTTCGACTCCCCGATTCATCGGACCGGGATGCATGATCAACGCGCCAGGACCAAGACGATCAGCGCGAGCAACGGTGAGTCCGAACTCGTTGTGGAACTCGCGCAGCGTCGGAACCAGCGAATCACGTTGGCGTTCGAGTTGCATCCGAAGCAGATAACACATGTCGAGATCCTCGATGATCTCGTCGAAGTTGTGGCAGACCTCGACCGGCCAACCTTCGAGTGACGCAGGCAACAGGGTCGGGGGCGCCACCAACGTGACCTTTGCGCCCATCGTTGCGAATCCAACAACGTTGGAACGAGCCACCCGCGAGTGTCTTATGTCGCCGACGATAGCGATGTGTTTACCGTCGAGATCGTCGAAGTGTTCCCGAGCGGTGTACAGATCGAGGAGCGACTGGGTCGGGTGTTGATGCCAACCATCGCCGGCGTTGATGACCGACGCGTCGACCCAGTTGGCGACTCGGTGAGGGGCACCGGCCGCCGAATGGCGCACGACGATGCCGTCTATGCCCATGGCCGCGATCGTCTCGACCGTGTCGCGCAGCGATTCGCCCTTCTTGACCGACGAAGAGCTGACGCTGAAGTTCATGGTGTCGGCGGAAAGCCGTTTGGCCGCGGTTTCAAAAGACAGCCGGGTGCGAGTCGAATCCTCGTAGAACAGCCACGCGATGGTCTTGCCCCGCAACGCTGGCACTTTGGGGATAGAACGTTCGCCTACTTCAGCGAACGATTCGGTGAGGTTGAGAATCTGTTCGATATCTCCACGATCCAGGTCGGCCATCGAAAGAAGGTGGCGGGGACCGCGAGGGTGTCGGCTCACCGAAGATCCCCCAGATCAACGCCATCGTCGTGGACATCGACCATCTCGTCGCGACGCGTGGGCAAATTCTTGCCGACAAAATCGGGGCGGATCGGGAGTTCTCGATGACCTCGATCGACCATGACCGCCAGTTGGATCGCGTTTGGTCGGCCGTAGCTGTGGATGGCGTCTAGGGCCGCTCGGATGGTCCGCCCCGTGAACAACACGTCGTCGACCAACACGATGATTTTGGCGGTTGGGTCACCCGGGATCACCGTTGCGGCCTCGGGCATGACTGGGCGCAGGCCAAAGTCGTCTCGGTGCATCGTGGCATCGAGCGTGCCGATGGGCACCTCGGTGCCTTCGATCTCTTGAATAGCTGCAGCAAGCTGACGAGCCAGCCCGACCCCACCGGTTTGCATGCCAACCAGCATTAGGTCGGCCGCGCCGTGGTTGCGTTCGATTATTTCGTGGGCCATGCGGCGAATCGCTCGGGCAACGTCGGAAGCCGACATCACACGCGTTCGGGGTTGGAAGACACCGCTTGAGGGCGGCGCGACCAAGCGACGTTCTCGCTCTGCCATTACGTCTCACTTTCGTCCGTATGAGCCTCACGGGACTCATTTCACGGTCGAGAGGGCAAGGTAGCAGGTGCGCGACCCCGCGCGGCCCGCTAGGCGCAAACTATTTAGTGCCGAACGAAAACCGCAGCTTGGTCCGCCGAGTCGGAGTCTTTCAACAAGCTGAACCCGGCCCGTTCGGCCACGATGATCGACGCAGTATTGTCGGGCGCAATTTGGGCCAGCAACGCGGCATAGCCCGCTTCGTGAATGGCCCAATCGCTGAAAGCGGTGACCATCGCGGTCGCTATTCCCTCGCCCCGGCGCGACGCCGCAACCCACCAGCCAACCAATGCGGCCCGCCGCTCGACTTGGATGGAGGACAACCCGACTTCGCCGCACACTTCGCCGCTCGACCGTTGGGTGACAACCGCATCGATGGCCAGCGCCGCGGCGGCGCGAAGCTCGGTGCCGTCGATCCACCGAAGAGCCGACTCGAGCGATCGATCAACGGGCGGTTCGGCCCCGAGCAACACCGCAGGATCATGCCAAGCATCGACCAACGCTTGGGCCTGCTCGGGACGCCAAAGCCCGACGTCGAACTCACCGACGCTCAGCCGTGGCACATCGAGACGAAGCACGCCTTAATCCGTTGGTCGCAACTCGCTGGCGATACCGCTCAACACGCCGTTGAGAAATCGAGGTGATTGCTCCGAACAGTAGGCGGTTGCCAACTCCACGGCCTCCGACAGCACGACCGCGGTCGGAATGTCCTTACGATGCCGAAGTTCCCAGGTGGCAACTCTGGCTATCACCTTGTCGAGAAGCGGCATCCGTTCGATCCGCCAACCGGTGAGATGGCGAGCAATCGTTGCGTCGATGTCGGCCAGGTCCTGGTCGACCCCTTCGGCAATCTCGATCGCGTAATCGGTTGGTGAAACGCCACGACCGGCAAGGCTCTCGACAACCGGCTCGTGGGAAACGTCGGATTGGTAGAGCAACGACAGCGCCTCTTCGCGCGCTTCGCGGCGGCTGCCCAGGCCGGGAATGTCGGAGGTCACGCGCGGCTTAGATAGGCGCCGGACCGCGTATCGATCTTGACCCGCTCGCCCGGGCTGATGAACAGCGGTACTTGGATCACGAGGCCGGTCTCGAGCGTGGCCGGTTTGGTGCCACCTGATGAGCGATCACCCTGGAGTCCCGGTTCTGTTTCGGCGATGTCGAGCTCGACCGAGGCCGGCAGGTCGGTACCAACAATTTCGGTGCCGAACATTTCGAGCACAACCGTAGATCCGTCGACGATGTAGCTGCCGGTGTCGCCCAGGGTTACCGGTGGGACAGAAATCTGGTCGTAGGTCTCGTTGTCCATGAAGACGTAGTCGTCGCCGTCGCGATAAAGAAAGTTCATTTCGCGTTTGTCGATAGTGGCTCGCTCGACTTTTTCGCCGGCTCGAAAGGTGCGCTCCACGGTGCCGCCAGCGCGAACGTTGCGCAGACTCGTGCGCACAAACGCATGGCCCTTTCCGGGCTTGACATGCTGAAAATCGACAACCTGGAACAACCCCTCGTCGAGTTCGAGGGTCATTCCGTTCTTGAGATCGTTGGTGGTGATGGTCGGCATGGTTGCTCCGGGTCAGAGGAAGACGGGTCAGAGGAAGAATTTGGGGGCTCGCGTGAGCGAACGGCAGCCAGTTTCGGTCACAACAACGGTGTCTTCGACACGAACCCCACCGATTGCCGGAAGGTAGATGCCAGGTTCGACCGTGATCACATGACCGGGCTGGAGGATAGCGTCGTTCCCCCGACGGACGGCCGGAAGCTCGTGGATGTCGAGTCCCACGCCATGCCCGGTGCCGTGACCAAACGCTTCGCCGTAACCGGCGTCGACGATTATCGATCGACAAGCATGGTCGATCGACTCGGCGGTAACACCGGCTCTTACAGCAGCCACGCCCGCGGCCTGGGACTCGGCCACGACCGAGCAAATATCCTTGGTGGTGGCGGCGACATCGCTGGACAGCCCATCAAGTGATCCAATGACATACGAACGGGTCATGTCGCTGCGGTATCCATCGACCAGCGAGCCGACATCGATCACCAACAAATCGCCGTCACGAAGCGGCCGATCGCCGGGGGTGGCGTGCGGTCGGGCCGCGTTGGGGCCGCCGGCAACGATCGTGTCGTACGCGGGCCCGGTTGCTCCTCGTGACCGAATCGCGTCGTCCAGGCGCATCGCAATCTCTCGCTCGCTGACCCCGGGAACAAGGTAGCCAAGCACCGAAGCCAGCGCTTCGTCGGTCACCGCGGCGGCGGCCGCCATCCGCGCTATTTCGGCTTCGTCCTTGACGCTTCGGAGCTTCGAAACTACTTGCTCGGTCGGTATCGGCGAACGGCCGAGCCGTTCTTGCCAACGCGATTTTTGCGCCCACGAGACATGATCGGCCTCGAGTCCAACCCGTTCGGACCCAACAAGAAGTTCGGCTCCCGCCTTTTCGAGGGCCTGCTCGATCACGACGGTGGCCTCACAACCGGCGGCGGCTAGTTCGGCCGGCGCTTGCTCGGCATAGCGGCTGTCGGTGACAAACGTTGGTCCGCCATCGCCCACAACGAGCGCACCGTTCGATCCAGTGAAGCCGGTCAGCCACCGCAGATTAGAAAGCGAGCCGACAACGAGGGCGTCGATTCCGAGCGTGGCGAACTGATCGCCGACCCGACCAATCCGGCCCTCCACCGACAGTTCAGGTAGGTCGTGGATCATCGGACCGCCGAAAATGCCGAACGCAGAATCTCGCGATCGACGCCGACAACCGGTTCAACACCGTTGTGACCATCAAGCACGAAAGTGACGCCATCGACGGCCTTCTTGTCTCGGTCGAAGAGATCTATCAAAGCGTCGTCGGACAAAGAAGCGGGCGCAGTAGTTGGCAAATCGTACGCCGCCAAAACCCGCCGGTGCTCGCCAACCCGGGACTCGTCGATACGGCCCAAAAGGCGGGCCACCTCGGCGGCATAGGCAATCCCGATAGCTACGGCCTCTCCGTGACGAAGGTCGTAGCGGCCGGCCGTTTCGATGGCGTGAGCCAAGGTATGTCCGTAGTTGAGGATTGCTCGCCGGCCCCCCTCGCGTTCGTCAGCGGCCACCACGTCGGCCTTTATCTGCACGCAAGCTGCGACCCGATCGGCGAGATCTAGTTGATCGAGGTTGTCTCCGCCGAGAAAGTGGTATTTGGCCACCTCGCCCATGCCGCACTGAAGCTCGCGATGAGACAGAGTCGACAACGTCTCGGTGTCGCATATGACCGCCGAAGGTTGCCAAAAGGACCCGACCAGGTTTTTCCCCTCGACCAGATTGACTCCGGTCTTCCCGCCGATTGCGGCGTCAACCTGCCCCAGCAGCGTCGTCGCGACCGATACGAATCGTATGCCTCGGTGATATATCGACGCGACGAACCCGCCGACGTCGGTGACCACTCCCCCTCCGACGGCAACTATCGCGTCGCGCCGAGTGAAACCCGCCGCGGCAAGCTGGCGACACACATCTTCGACAACTCGAAGCGACTTTGCCTCCTCCCCCTGTGGCAGGTCGATGGCCAGCGTTTCGATGCCGGCATCGACGGTCCAGGGGATGTCGCGCTGAGACACGATCGCGGCCCGGCGAACGCCATCAGGAATCAGCGCCCCGAGCTCGTGGCGCGCCCCGTGGCCCACGAGTACGGGATAGCTACGGTCAGCGAGATCGACAGTGATCGTGTGAGTCACTCCCGCAGGATAGTTGCCGTGGCCTGTCGAATCAGACTCCCAAGACGGCGTCAGAGAAGAGAACCGCTATCAAGGTCGCCGCGGCCAGAGCCGGACCAAACGGAAAACTGTTCTGCAACAGCTTTGCCGGCTGGTCCCCCTCGGCCTCCGGATCAGGAACCAGATCACGACCAGCGAACCGCCGCACGAGTGCTACCGAGAGCCCCACCACCACGCCGAGAACGCAGCCCATGAACAAGGCGTAGAACACCAGGCGGCTAACCGTCGACCATTCCTCGTACCGCGAGCCGGCCGTGAACCCGAGATGCAGCCCCAGCAGCAAGGCCAACTTCACATCCCCGAAACCCATACCTCTCGGCGATATCAGGTGAGCGATCAGAAGAAACACAAAGTACCCAATGCCGCCAGCGAGAGACCGCCAGATGGCTTCGGGATACCCGATGGCCATGCTCGCCACCACAATCGCGACCAGCGACAAGACAATCGACGGGAACATCAGTCGATCGGGCAACCGATAAACGTAGAGATCGATCACCGAGAGGGCCACGAGCGCGACAATTAGCACCGCGATGGGCAACAGACGCCAGGTGACACCGACCTGCCACACCGCTAGGACGAGCAGCCCCGCCGTAACCGCCTCGACCAGCGGGTACGCCGCGGTGATCCGGGCCGAACAGTGCCGACATTCGCCTCGCCGAGCGAACCACGAAATCAGCGGAATGGTGTCGACCAGACTCAGCCGGTGGGAGCAATGAGGGCACCGCGATCGCCAACTGAGCGCCGTGGCGTCCGGCATTCGGTCGACCAGCATCGTCACAAATCCGCCAGCAAGCAACCCAAGCGGGACAGCCAGCAACAGCTCCAGCAAGTTCACAGATATCGCCGCTGACCCTGAGGTCAGGAGTCGACCGACCCGAGGAACTTCAACAGAAGTCCGCGGTTCACGGTCCCGTCCTCGGCCTCGACCGCAGCCAACGCGGCATCGCGTTCGGCGTCGGTTGAAGCCTTGGCAGCAGCCGCCACCGCCTTGGCAGCCTTGGGACTCAGATTTGCCAGCTGGCGGGCCATCTCGGCAGGGTTGAGATCGTCGGCGTTCGCGGCGTTGTCGTTGTCGTTGTCGGCAAACAGGTCGGGCGAAGTCTGATCGAACGTGGCATCGGCCTCGACCTCCTCAACTGGGGCGAGCGAGGCCAGACTCGGCACAGTGTTTGGCACGTCGTCGAACGACGCCGAGAAGTCGTCCTGGTGGGCCGCAACCGGGGCGGGCTCAACGAGAGGCTCTTCGGCAACAATGTCGGCGACCGCTACCGGTTCGGGCGGATCTCCGATCGGATCGAACTCTGGCTCGACCTCGACCTCGACCACGTCGGGGATCGGCGCATCGATCAACTCCACCAAACGAAGCTCGATGAGTTCCTTGATCAACCGGCACATCTCGATCTCGTTGAAATGCAGCTCTTCGGCCACCAAACCAACCTGAGCGCCGGATCCAACCGCGGCGATGCACTTCCAACGCAACGAGTCGATCATAACGTCCGGTCCATGGAGCTCTCGACACAAGCCGACCCAGACCGCAAGCGAGGGCACGACCTCTTCGATCGACCTCCACTCGGTCATCATGCTCTCGGCTTCCGCCAGGATCGGCTCGAGCGCGATCGAGGCCGAAGCGTTGGGTGATGCGGCGTCCGCTTCGAACGAAAACGAGCCAGCCGAGAACCTGAGCAAGCCGAAAATTATGTCGGCATCGCTGGACTCGCCGGAGCTGACGGTGGTCAGTTCGGTGGCCGAAACCTCGCCCGAATTCAGCCAAACACTGCCCGATCCACGGTCTCCGGAAATCCGCAGTCGGCCAGTTTTGCCGGTAGACGCGAGAAGCCGCAATACGTCGGGTAGGGCAAAGGTGTCAAGAGTGCCCGAGAGCGCCACGGTGACCTCCGTAGTTGAGAACACCTGACCATCGGCAGGTCACTGATGTGAAGTAAGGACTAGACGCGATTGATCTCGCGAACGATCGCGGTTCGCATCGCGTCGATCGGAGCATCGATGTGGGTCCACAGTTCGAACTGCACCGCTGCTTGGTGCAACAACATCGAAAGGCCGTTGAACACCTGAGCACCGGCGGCCTCGGCCGCGACCATCAACTCGGTTCGGTCAGGCTGGTAGATCAGATCCACCAATATTTGTCCTTTGCCTATTTGTCCTTTGCCGGGCACCAACTGGATCGGTCGACCCGGGGTCGTCTCCATGCCCACCGGAGTCGCATTGATCACCAAGTCAGCGGCGCCGATGTCGGCCTCGTCGCCCACCCGGCCGGCCGGCCCGGCCAAGGCGGCAGTGGCTACGGCCCGTTCGTTTGATCGATTTATCACGACAACTGTCGAGGCACCGGCATCGGCCACTGCCCGAACCACCGCTCGGGCCGCTCCCCCGGCCCCTATCACCACGACACTTGACCCGGCCACAACATAATCGGCGTCGCCTTCGACGGCCCGGACAAACCCGGAGCCGTCGGTGTTGTGCGCCGACACTGTGCCGTTGGACTCGAGCCGCAAACAGTTGGCCGCTTGCAGAGCCGCCACGACCGGTGACCGCGAGTCGGCGGCCTCGGCGGCCCCTTGTTTGTGCGGCATGGTGACCGACAGGCCCCCAATCTCCAGCGCCCTCATTGCTTCGACCGCCGCCGCGGCGTTTCCAGGGGCAACGGGGAAGGCAACGTAGGTCCAGTCGAGACCGGCTTCGGCGAACGCCGCGTTGTGCAAGATCGGCGACAGCGAGTGCCTTACGGGATCGCCGATCACCCCAGCCACCATCGTCTTGGCGGTCGGCAAAATCATCCGCAATAACCGAGCTCGGTACAGATCGCGACTGCGGCGTTGTGCTCGGCAAGAGTCGTCGAGAAGGTATGGGCGCCAGGGACACCGCCCTCGTCGGTACGGGCCCAGAAAATGTAGTCGCCCTCGGCCGGGGCTAGCGCGGCGCGAAGCGAGGCCTCGCTGGGTGCGGCGATCGGCCCCGGAGGAACCCCGGCGCTCACGTAAGTGTTGTAGGGCGATTCGGCATCGAGATCGGACTGGAACAAGGTGTCGGTGAACGACTTGCCTGCCGCGTAGTACACAGTGGCGTCGATCTGCAGCTTCGTGCCTTGCAACAGCCGGTTGTAGATCGCGCGGGCCATGAGCGGCCGATCGACCGCGACACGAGCTTCTTCCTCGATCAGCGAAGCAACCGTGATGATTTGATAATCGGTCAGACCGAGTTCGTCGACCACCGAATCGCGTCCTAGTTCGTCGAGCAAACCGGCGTAACGAGCATCGAATTCGTCGGCCATGCGCTGTAGGAACTTGTCTTCGTCGGCGATGTCGTCCTCGGCGACGTCATAGGTAGCAGGGAAAAGGGTTCCCTCGAGGCGAACCAGTTCTGAGGAACTGTTGGATTGGAAGTACTCAGATACCAGCGACGGATCGGTAAGGGCATCTTGAAGTTGGCGGCGATCGAATTTGTCGTTGACGGCCATGAGCCGATCTACCAGCTCATTGACTCGCAAGCCTTCCGGTATGCCGATGCTGAAGTAAACCTCGGGGATGGGTCCCTCGGCCAACACCGCGACAACATCGTCGTAGCTCATGTTTTTGCGCAGCACGTAGTCGCCGGCCTGGAACGTTGTGTCGTTCTCACAACCCAGAAAACCGGTGATCGTCAACTCGCCTTCGCAGCGCAACCAGTATCGAAACACCGTCGCGTTGTTGATGATGGAGTCGTTGGCCAAAGCAGTGGCAACGTTGTTGGTAGACGCGCCGCTTGGGATGGTGAAATCGATCTCTTCGCCAACCAAACCACCGGGAACGACTTGGGCGTCAACCCAGTCGTAGATTCGGCCGCGAACCGTCGTGAAGGCCCACAAAACAAAAATAACCAGGCCAACGATTCGAAGAAATCCACCCCAGCTGGTGCGATAACGGACCCAGTTTCGGTCCTCGAGGTCGTACCGGGGATCGACGAGCGGGGCGACGTCCGGGTCGTCTTCGAGCACGTATTCGACGCCGTTGGCGTCGACGCCGGCGACCAGCACAGCCCCGGGTGGCGCGGCATGGTCGGGTAACGCCATCGGGGCGCCCTCGATGCCTTCGGGGCCCACAAGGGTTGCCGGGCCGGGGGCCGGAGGCGGCGACGCCGAAACGGGCCTGGCGATTCGGGTCACCGGGCGGCGGGTGCCCGCGGGCGGATAGAGCGGGGCTTCGGTAGCACGCGGTGGCGGCGCCGGTTCGGGCTGCGGCTCAGGGGTCGCGGCGCCGGTCAAGAAGTCGGAGAACTTGCGACGTGGTGATTGTCGATCAGCCACGGGGCATCCCGGCGTCGAGCCACGACTGAAGCATGACTGATGCGGCAACCTTGTCGACCACTTGGCGGCGCTCCTGGGCGTTCATGTTTTGCTCCATAAGATTGCGCTCCGCGGTGACGGTTGTCAGACGTTCATCGTAGAGAACAACCGGCACGGTCAGGGTGTCGCCCAAGCGACTTGCTTCGGATTCGTACTTTCGGGCCATCGGCCCTTTGGAGCCATCCATATTGAAGGGCAGTCCCACCACAACGATCTCGGCCTCCCACTCAAACACCAGCGCCGCAATATCTGCGTGCTCACGGGCGCGGTCTCCGCGCCGGGCCACTACCTCGATCGGCATCGCCATCGTTGCCGCGCTGTCGCTCACCGCGACACCGATTCGTCTGTTGCCCAGATCGAGGCCAATGGCCCGCATGTCAGCCGATTCCGGCCGCAACACGTGCCTGATCGAGGGCTTCGTCGATCTTGTCAACGTGTTTGCCGCCGGCCACCGCAAGGTCGGCTGATGGTTTGCCACCACCGCCCACGGTCAACTTGGCGTCTTTAATCAGTTCGCCGGCGTTGAGTCCGGAGTCTGGGGCAACGGCCGCCACGAGTCCAACTCCTCCGCCATCCAACGCCGCGCTCAAGACGGCGGCGCGCACGCCGCCCTGGTCTCTGACCGAGACCGCCAAATCGCGTAAGCCGTCGCGGTCGACGCCTTCGATACGGGCAACAACTATGCCGTCAGTTGCTTTCGCGGCGAGCGCCGGAGCTTGCCCCACAGCTAGTTGCTGGCGCAAACGAGCCATTTCGACGCGTTGCTCCTTGTGCTCGGCCTTGAGTCGGGCAATCCCGTCGAGCAGTTCGTCGTTTCGGACGTTGAGCTCGGCGGCCGCGGCAGCGGTCTGCGCGGTGGTTTCGTGGAGCAGCTCGACCGTCGCCATGCCCGTAAGAGCCTCGACCCGTCGGATGTTCGACCCGATCGAGCCTTCAGAGACGATCTTCAGCTGGCCGATATCGCCCAGCGCCCTCACGTGGGTTCCGCCACAAAGTTCGACAGAGTTGGATCCCGCTTCGAGCACGCGCACTACGTCGCCGTACTTGTCGCCGAAAAAGGCGATGGCTCCCAATTGCTCGGCGGTCTCCATTGTGGTTTCGAAATGGCGACAGGCCCCGTTGTCGAGCACTTCGTGGTTTACCAACCGCTCTATCTGAGCAATTTGCTCGTCGCTGAGGGCGTCGTAGTGGCTGAAATCGAAACGGAGGCGGTCGGGACCGACGTGTGAGCCTTGTTGCTTCACGTGATCGCCCAGCTCCTTTCGCAGCGCCCAATGAAGGATGTGGGTCGCAGTGTGATTACGTCGAATAGCGGAGCGACGGTCGTTGTCGATACTGGCGGTTACTGTCTGACCGACTTCGATCTCGCCGTTGACCGACTCGACGACGTGAACCTGAAGACCAGGAACTCCGTACCGACAATCGGAGATCTGAGCGACCCCGGTGGGTCCGCTCAACGAACCGGTGTCCCCTACCTGGCCACCACTTTCGGCATAGAACGGGGTCCGGTCGAGAACAACAACTTGGTCGTCGACGTACAAAACCGTGGCGTCGGTAGTTGTCTCGTCGCGGCCGGTAAAGACCGTTTCGCCGTGGAGGTCGACCAGTCCGGTTAGGTGAACGGTGTCGCCGCCAGCCGCTACCTTGCGAGCTTCTTTGGCCTGGCGCTGTTGTTCGGCCATTGCTCTTTGAAATCCGTCGACATCAACGTCGACGCCGCGTTCACCGGTGATCTCTTGTGTCACTTCGAGTGGAAACCCGTAGGTGTCGTGCAACAAGAATGCGGTGTCGCCGCTGAGAGCAGCTCCCTCGGAGAGCTCCGCGAGCTGGTCGTCCAGAATCGCCTGGCCCTTACGCAAAGTCTCGCGGAAGCGGACCTCCTCACGGTCGATGACATCGCGCACAAAGGTGTGGTTTCGGACCAAGTCGGGGAACGCATCGCCCATCAACTCGACCACCCGGTCGACCATGCCGGCCATGACTGGTTGGTCAACGCCGAGGATGTAAGCGTGGCGCACCGCTCGCCGCAAGATCCGACGCAACACGTAGCCACGGGCCTCGTTGGACGGAAACACTCCGTCACTAACGAGTTGCGACGTCGAACGGGCGTGATCGGAAAGAATCCGCAACGACACCAGCTGCTCGGGGCGAGCGGTGGCGGGATCGACTCCGGTGAGCTCTCCAGCGGTAGCCAACAGGGCGGCCAGTTCGTCGGTCTCCCAAACCGACTCGACGCCTTGCAGAACCGAAACCGTTCGTTCGAGTCCCATACCCGTGTCGATCGAAGGTTTGGGAAGCGGCACTTTAGACCCGTCGGGCCGCTGATCGAACTGCATGAAGACCAGGTTCCAGATCTCGATGAAACGATCTTCGTCGCCGTGTTCGGGTCCCCCGTCGGCACCAAATTCGGGCCCTTTGTCCCAGAAGATCTCCGAGCAGGGACCGCACGGGCCAGTGTCGCCCATCTTCCAATAGTTGTCCTCGTCAAGACGCTGAATGCGTTCGGCGGGAACCCCAACTTCGTCGCGCCATATGTCGGCCGCTTCGTCATCGGTGAGGTGAACAGTGACCCAAAGACGGTCTTTGTCGAGTCCGAGCGTTTCGGTCACAAACTCCCATGCCCACGCGATTGCGTCGGACTTGAAGTAGTCGCCGAAACTGAAATTGCCCATCATCTCGAAATAGGTCAAGTGCCGCGACGTGCGACCAATCTCGTCTAGGTCGTTGTGTTTGCCACCGGCTCGAACACATTTCTGCACGGTCACGGCCCGATCGAACGGAGCGGTTTCCTCGCCAGTGAAATAGGTCTTGAAGGGCACCATGCCGGCGACGGTGAACAGCAGGGTCGGGTCGTGCGGGATCAGACTCGCCGAGGGTTGGTGGCTGTGGCCCCGTTCGACGAAAAAGTCGGTGAACGCGGTGCGGACATCATTGGCCTTCATACCGGCGCGAGCCTACCGCTCAGCGACGCGGGCGAAAGCGGTAATCAGAGTTGCTCGAATTACCGAGGCCCCGCGCCGGTCCGCTGTGCAAAGCATCATCAGCGGCGAATTCGTCCAGCAGCGCGGCCCTTTCGTCGCGCACCGCTTGAGCGCCTACCTGAGCGGCGTCGCGCAAGTCGACGACCACCTCGCGGGCTCGGTTGGCCACCGCCCGGCCCCGGTTGGCAACATCGTTACGAACCTGCTCCGGCGCATACCGCTCGACGGTCCGCCGCACCCGTTTTTGAACGACGAACGAGGTTCCCAGACCAAGGGTGTAGCCGAATCCGGCCCAGAATGTGCGTTTCACTTCGAGCGACCCTTCGCTTCTAGTACATGCCGAGACCTCGGGCGCGCAAGGCGCCGCGTGGCCCGTCCGGCCCCGGCGACCAGCGACAGGGTTCTGATGAGCGGCGGCCCCACGGCTTTGTAGGTAAGGCGAGAGGCGACATCGACGGTGGAGGTGATGCGCTCCGCTCGGTCGATAACCCCGTCGACCCGGTCGAGTTCGTCGCTGGCGCGCGAGACAGTGCTGTGGAGGTCGTCGACCATGGGCAGCGTGCTCGACCGCAGATCGTCGACCGTCAGCCGCAGTTCTCGCAGCGTCCGGACGAGAGCTTGCACCGCGAAAACCATTACGACCACAACTGCCAGACACACCGCCGTCACAATCAGAGCGGCAAGATCAACGGCAGTCATAGGACCAGTCAACCTCAGGTCATTGAGAGTCGGGGTGATGGTCGCGTTGGTGACCAGGCCACCACTGCGCAAGCCGTCCTTCTCGACCATGCTCGGAAGGTTCGTAGTAGATGTTGCCGGCGACCTCGTCGGGCCGGTATTGCTGATCGGCCCACCCATCCGGGTTGTCGTGGGGATACACGTAACCATCACCGTGACCGAGGCTGGACGCTCCTTGGTAATGGGCATCTCGCAGATGGACCGGCACCTCCCCGACTCCGGCCGCACGCGCATCGGACCGAGCAGCCGAAATGGCCGAGGTGACACGGTTCGATTTGGGCGCGGTAGCCAAATGAACCACCGCTTGAGCAAGGTTGAGCTGTGCTTCGGGCAAGCCGACAAACTCCACGGCGCGAGCCGCCGCGTCGGCGATCAGCAACGACTGGGGGTCGGCCATGCCGACATCCTCAGAGGCCAGGATCACCAGCCGGCGCGCTATGAAACGGGCGTCTTCGCCGGCCTCGAGCATGCGAGCCAGCCAATACAAACCAGCGTCGGCATCGGAACCTCGAATACTCTTTATGAACGCGCTGATGACGTCGTAATGGCCGTCGCGTCCGTACCGAACCGCCTTGGCATCCACCGCTCCCTCGGCATCGTCCAAAGTGATGTGGATCGGACGACCTCGGGCCGCGGCGAGGGCTACGGCAACCTCGGTGCTGGTGAGCGCATGACGGCCGTCACCACCAGCACGCTGGGCGAGGTGGCGGATCGCTTGGTCGTCAGCCGACGCACCTTCGATGTCGAGGCCCCTCGCAATCAGCTCGGCTACATCGTCTTCGGCCAAGGACTGCAACCGAAACAGCGTCGACCGTGACATCAGCGGCGGGTTGACCTCGAAGTGGGGATTCTCGGTAGTTGCCCCGATCAATACCAGCAGACCGTCCTCGACCGCTGGCAACAGCGTGTCTTGTTGGGCCTTATTGAATCTATGAACCTCATCGAGGAACAGGATCGTGCCCACGCCGCGCTCGCCCAACCGCTGTCGGGCGGCCGCTATTTGCTCACGAACGTCCTTGACCGAGGCCGAGACCGCAGACAGCTCAACAAAAATCTTGTCGGTCGTCGCGGCGATGAGCCTGGCCAGGCTGGTTTTGCCGGTGCCCGGTGGACCCCACAAGATGACCGACGACATCCGGTCGCCCTCGATCAGGGCCCGTAGCGGCTTGCCCGGCGCGAGAATATGGCGTTGACCAACCACCTCGTCGAGGTTTCGGGGACGCAACCTCGCGGCCAGCGGCGACCGGCCGGCCAATCGTTCTTGAGCTGCTGCAGCAAAAAGATCGTCGGCCACTCTCGGACCCTAGCGATCACTCAGGCTCTTGACCGAAGTGCCGATGAAGAACTGGTGCAGAGCGTTTTGATCGGATTGTTCTGGGTTTGGACCGCCACGTCGGTTGGCATCTTGGTCTTTCGGGTCGCAACGACCGGAACCGTCCGCCCGGGCGGCAAGAAGCAGGCTGCGGCTACCTCCCCAATTGATCGAGCGGACTTCGAATCTCGACTTCACGCCGAGGGCGACGCCGTGCTCGCGCCCGCGACCCCCGCGGTACCCACAGTCCTGACCGAGACCGCACCGCTTCGGGCCTCGTCACTCGGCGAGGCGCTCACAGGTATTCAGATGCCGGTCGGTCTCGCGCCGGCTGCAACCGACGCGATGTCCAACCCTCGTCACATGGTGTTCGCTACTTCGGCAACCACACCGGCTCGGGTTGGGTCGGCGATTGCCGACGAGCTCGAACGGCTCGACTATTCTCTGAGGTCGATCGACGACAGCAGCATCGAGGCCCGACGACGCGATGCCTGCATCGAAGTGCGGATTCATCCGGAATCATCGACGATGACGACCAGGCTGACCGAGCCGGGACGCGTGCTGCCAGACGACTCGGTGATAGTTGAGTTTCGGCTGATCTGACCAAGAAGCCCGGTCAGGTCGCGGGCGGGAGTACTCGCAGACCAAGGTCATCAAGATGGGCTTGATCTATCGGCGACGGCGCGTTGGTCAGAGGGTCGGCGCCCGACTGGGTTTTGGGGAAAGCAATCACTTCGCGAATATTGGTCTCCCCGACCAGCAACGCGGTGAGGCGGTCGATGCCAAAAGCAAACCCGCCGTGAGGCGGAGCTCCGAACCGGAAGGCATCTAGCAGGAACCCGAACTTGGCTTGCGCCTCTTCGGTCCCAATCCCGAGAAGTTCGAAGATCCGAGCTTGGATCTCGGGGCGATGGATTCGGATCGAACCCGAGCCGAGCTCCCAGCCGTTGAGCACCAAGTCATAGGCCTGTGAGCGGATATCGAGCAAAGCCTCGCCCCCGGCATCAAGCTTCTCCATGTCGTCTGGGTGCGGCATGGTGAACGGATGGTGCGCAGGAACCGGCATTCCGTTATCGCCCAACGCCTCGAATAGCGGGAAATCGACGACCCACAAGAAATTTCGGCCGCCTTCGTTTACCGGCGGACGACCCAACTCGAGGCGCAACAGGCCCAACACGTGGCGAACCATTCTTCGTTCGTCGGCGACCAAGAACACCATGTCTCCGGGTTCGGCTTCGAGAGCCTCGATAACGCTGCCGGCCTCTTGCGCCGACAGGAACTTGGCTACGCCTGCTTCGAGCGTTGGTCCCGACTCGCCGGCTGCGACCTTCATCCATGCCAGGCCTTTTGCGCCCCACCGTTGACAGGTTTCGACCAGCCCGTCTATTTGGTTGCGGCTCAGCGCCTCGACCCCGCCCGGCATACGGATGCCTTTGACACACGCGGCCTGAAACACTCGAGCTTCGGTCCCTTCGAAAATCGGGGTCAGCTCAACTAGTTCCATGCCAAAGCGGGTATCGGGCTTGTCGGAGCCAAACCGTTCTTGCGCTTCGAGCCAAGTGATACGAGGAAACTCGAGTGGACGCTCGCCGGTGACGGCCTCGGTGGCGTCGGCAACCGCTTTGGAGATCACCCGGAAAACATCGTCTTGTTCGACAAAGCTCATTTCGGCATCGAGCTGCATGAACTCGAATTGGCGGTCGGCTCGCAGATCTTCGTCACGCAGACACCGAGCTATCTGGTAGTACCGGTCGATACCGCCGACCATGCAGAGCTGCTTGAAGAGTTGCGGACTCTGGGGCAGCGCGTAGAAACTCCCCGGCTCTTTGCGGCTTGGTACCACAAAATCGCGTGCGCCTTCGGGGGTGGAGGCAATCAGCATCGGGGTCTCGACCTCGACAAAGTCCTCGGCTTCCATCGCCGTACGGATCGCGCTGTTGACGGCAGCTCGCGTACGCAGGTTGTGCTGAAGACGGTCACGCCGAAGATCGACGTAGCGGTGACGGAGTCGGATTGTCTCGTCGACGTCTGAGCGCTCGTCGAGCGGGAACGGTGGCGGTTCGGCCTCGGCCAGAATCTCGATCTGGGATACGTCAACTTCGACCTCTCCGGTCGCCAAGTCGGCGTTGACGGTCCCTTCCGGGCGGGGGCGCACCGTGCCGGTCATCTGCACCACGAACTCTGACCTCAGATCGCGGTTGCCGGGAACTACGCACTGAATGAGGCCCGTACGGTCACGCAAGTCGATGAAGGCGAGGTGTTCGCCGTGCTCACGGCGACGACTTACCCAACCACATAATGTGACGGTTCGACCGATGTCGGCCGCCGTCAGGGTGGCGCACATGTCGGTTCGCATTGCAGTTGAGAGATCCATCTAAAATCCTGGGTTCGTTGGGAGAGTTACGCTGTGGCCGCGGGAGGGGCCGAATCGAGAGATGTGAAGTCGCTGGTTGTGAGATCGCGCGCTGTGGAGTCAAGAATGGTCGGCACTAGTTGGTCAACGGCGACGCGTCGCTGTTGGGCGGTGCCTCGCAGGTCGCGAAGCGTGACTTCGCCGGCGGCTACTTCGTCTTCGCCGACGATCACGGCAAAGCGCGCCCCGGAGCGGTCGGCGACCTTCATTTGGGCCTTCATCGACCGGCCGCCGTAGCTACGGTCGGCGCCGATCGACGCGGCCCGCAGCGAGTCACACAACTGAAGGGCTTGATCGCCGCCCGTCACATCGACGACGAAAACCTGCACGACCGAAGCCGGGTTGGCGAACACCCCCTCGGCATCGCAGGCCAACAAGATGCGGTCGACGCCCAAGGCGAATCCAATGCCGGGGGTGGCAGGGCCGCCGAGGTTTTCGACAAGGCCGTCGTAGCGTCCGCCGCCGCCCGCGGCGTTCTGGGCGCTCACAAGGGCGTCTGCCGCGAACTCGAAAGTGGTGCGGGTGTAGTAGTCCAGACCGCGAACCAAGCGAGGCGAAATTTCGTATGGGATGCCAAGCCGGTCGAGGCCACGACGCACCGCTTCGAAATGAGCGGCTGTGTCGTCGCTCAAGTAGTCGGCCATGAGTGGCGCGGCGTCGATAATCGGTTGATCTTCGGGGCGTTTGGAGTCGAGAACCCGCAGAGGATTACGTTCGAGGGTGACTTGGCTTTGAGCCGACAAGGCTTGGAGATTGTCGTGCAAATAAGTGCGTAGCGCGTCGAGGTAGGCGGGGCGACACGAAGGATCGCCGAGGCTGTTCAGCAACAGACGCACCTGTCGCAACCCCAACGACTCGTAGAACCGCCATGCCAAGGCGATCACATCAATATCGGCCTGAGGGTCGTCGGCCCCGAGTATCTCGACCCCCACCTGGGTGAACTGGCGGTAGCGACCGGCTTGGGGTTGCTCGTAGCGAAACTGAGGACCCTCGTACCAGACTTTCCAAGGCGGAACCGGTCGATGTTCGGCGTAGGCCCGGCAGATACTGGCCGTGAGCTCGGGGCGTAGGGCTAAATGCTGCGGCGGCTCGCCTTTGTCGAAGAAATCAAACATCTCCTTGGTGACAACGTCCGTTGCTTCGCCGAGCCGCTTGAACACGCCGAGATCTTCGAAGATGGGCGACACGACCTCGCCGAAACCAGCCAACTCGGCCTGACGGGCAAAGGCGTCGACGAGAGCGCGTCGACGTGACGACTCTGGCGCAATAATGTCACGGGTGCCTTTGGGAGCACGGAAAGTCGGTTCGGCCACAGCCGCTCAGGCTACCCGCGGGCCCGCAAGTCGCTGTTGATTTGTGGCAATCAGCCCGCCGCTGCGCCTGGCAGAACGCGATAGGCATCGTAGACCGACTCGACCCGCAAGATCGACGACAAAACTGCGTCGAGTTGGCTCAGGTCGGCCAGTTCGAATTCGAACTGCATCTTGGCCACGGCATCGTCGCCGGTCTCGGTATTCACCCCGTTGACGTTGACTCCATGGTCGGCCAGCACCTTGGCCACGTCGACTAGAAGAGAGTTGCGGTCGAGGGCCCGAAGTTCGATCGTGGTGGCGAAGCTTCCCGAATGTTCGGCGTCCCATTCCACTTCGATGAGTCGATCGGGTTGGCCGGCCGACAGCTCCGAAGCATTGAGGCAATCGGAACGGTGAACCGAGACCCCGCGGCCTCTGGTGACAAAGCCGATGATCTCGTCGGGCGGCACCGGCGAGCAACACCGCGACAACCGGATCATGATGTCGTCGAGCCCCTCGACGTGCACGCCGGCGGAGTGACTGGCGCGGCGTGCCCCACCGCGACGGCTGACGGTTGTGGGCAGCAGGTCTTGTTCGGGGGCGGTCTGTCCGTCCTCGCCTCGTAGGTCTCGACCTATCCGTTCGCTCACCGTCGCAACAGCAACGTGGCCCTCGCCAATCGCCGCGTACAACGCCGCTTCGTCGGCGTAGTTCATGGCCTGCCATGCGCTGATGAACGTCTGTTCTTTGAGTAGCTTGCGGGCCGGGAGGCCGTCGCGGCGGAGGGCTTGGATCAGATCGGCTCGACCCTGCTCGATGGCGTCCTCGCGACGTTCTCGCGTGTACCACTGCTTGATCTTGTTGGCGGCTCGACGGCTGGCGACAAACTTGAGCCAGTCTCGGCTGGGGCCGGCTCCTTCGACCTTGGAGGTAAACACCTCGACCATGTCGCCCGACTCGAGGCGCGTGTGAAGCGGCACGAGTCGGCCATTGACCTTGGACCCAATACATGCATGGCCCACATCGGTGTGGATCGTGTAGGCAAAGTCGACCGGTGTCGCTCCAACCGGCAGCTCGACAACCTTGCCTTTGGGTGTGAATACGAAGACCTCGTCTTGGTCGAGATCGAACTTGAGGTTCGACATGAACTCGCCAGGGTCTGACGTCTCTTGTTGCCATTCGACTATGCGGTTGAGCCACGCCAAGTCGCCCTCGGGTGACCCTTCTTTGTAATCCCAATGGGCGGCCACGCCGAACTCGGCCCTCGCGTGCATCTCTCGGGTACGCAGCTGAACCTCGAGGGACTTGCCTTGGGGGCCAACCACCGTCGTGTGCAACGACTGATAGAGGTTGAACTTGGGCATGGCGATGTAGTCCTTGAACCGACCCTGCACCGGGCGCCACGTGGCGTGGATCGAACCCAACGCTCCGTAACAGTCTCGCACCGACTCGACGATGACTCGAATGGCGACGAGGTCGAAGATTTCGTCGAAGGACTTGCCTTTGACCACCATCTTTTCGTAAATCGACCACAGGTGCTTTGGTCGACCGACCACATCGGCTCGGATACCTAGTTCGGCGAGGCGGGCCTGCACATCAGCAATCACCTGTTCCAGATATATGTCACGCTCAGGGGCCCGCTGCTCGACCATCTGGTCGATCTCGGCGTAACGGCGAGAGTGCAACGCCGCGAACGAAAGATCTTCGAGCTGCTGTTTGAGCTCTTGCATGCCGAGGCGATGAGCGAGCGGAGCGTATACATCGAGGGTCTCGCGCGCTGTTCGTTCCTGTTTGAACTGCGGCATTGCGGCAATGGTCTGCAAGTTGTGCAGGCGGTCGGCGAGCTTGATGATGAGTACTCGGATGTCTCGGGCAATGGCCACGATCATCTTGCGCATCGTGGCCGCTTGCTGCTCCTCTTTGGAGTTGTAGTGCACTCGGTCGAGTTTGGTTACCCCGTCAACAATCAGGGCCAACTCGGGACTGAACTCCCGTTCGAGATCTTCGAGGCTGATCGCGGTGTCCTCGACTGCGTCGTGCAAGAGCGCGCCCGCGACCGCGGTGTCGTCCAACCCTTGTCGGGCCACGATCGTGGCCACCGCGACCGGATGGCGAATATAGGGTTCGCCCGACTTTCGGTTCTGGCCCCCGTGGGCTCGGTTGGCGATATCGAAAGCCCGTTCGATGGTTTCGGTATCGGCCTTGGGATGGTGCTTCAGATAAACGTCGAGCAATGGCGCGATCTCTGCCGACGCCGGCCGATTGGCCGAACGACGCCACGGAAGAACTCGAGTAACGGTGGCCATCTACGCCTCGACCCTCAGCAACGATTCGATGCGGTAGTGATCGATGCGCTCACGTCCGGCGAGGAAGTCCAACTCGAGCAAGAACGAGAGTCCCGCAACCGTGGCCCCGCCTCGTTCTATGAGCGCGGCCGCGGCCTTGGCGGTTCCCCCGGTGGCGAGTACATCATCGAGCACTAGGACATGGTCCCCCGAACCAACCGCATCTGCGTGGATCTCGATCGTGTCGGTGCCGTATTCGAGCCCATAGCGTTCGGAAAGGGTCGGCCCGGGCAGCTTTGCGGCCTTGCGGATCGGCACAAACCCGGCGCCGAGTGCCAAGGCGACAGGCGCGCCGAAGATGAACCCGCGGGCTTCTATGCCGGCGACGACGTCGATGCCGCGCCCCCGCCACGGATCGGCGAGGGCGTCGATTACGGTGGATAAACCATCGCCATCGCGAAGCAGTGGGGTTATGTCCTTGAAGACAATGCCCGGCTCGGGATAGTCGGCGACATCGCGAATCTGCGACAAGATGTCGGTGAGCGAACGGTCTCCCATCCGCTCACGGTACAGGGATCAGCGCTTCTTCTTTTTGCGCGGTCGAGGCGGCTGACCACTGGGCCGGACGCCATCACCCGACGAGCGGTTGGGTCGACTTACACGAGAAGGAATACCACCCAAGGCCACATCATCCTCGCTGACCTGTCGAGTTCCTTCGCGAGCACCGCCCCGCGCTTCGATTTTGCGTCGGATCGCGATGTGCTCCGGTTCGCGCTCCTTCATCACCGCAACCAACCAGGAGGCAACAAAGATCGACGAATAGGTGCCGACCACGATGCCGATAATCAACGCAATGGCGAACTCTTGAAGAGTTAGGGCGCCGAGGAAGAACGATCCGATCACCAGCATCGAGAGAACCGGCAGCACCGACGTGATCGATGTGTTGATCGAGCGCATCAAAACCTGGTTGAGGGCCTGATTCATCATTTCGGTGTAGGTGTAGCGCCCCGTCGCGGTGAGTCGGCCGCTGATGTCGCGGACCTTGTCGTACACGACGATGGTGTCGTATAGCGAATAGCCCATGATGGTCAGGAACGCGATCACCGTCGCGGGGGTTACCTCGAACTGAAACACCGCGTAGAAACCAACAGAAATAACGATGTCGTGAATTACCGCCACCAGCGCTCCGACGGACATCTTCCACTCGAGTCGGGTCGCGATGTAGCCAGCCACGATTATGAAGAACCAAATCAGGGCGTTGCGGGCTTTCGACGTGATTTGGTCGCCCCATGACGGTCCGACCGTCGTGACACTCACATCGGAGGCCTCGGCGCCGGCAAGACCAGCCAAGCGGCTGGAGATGTCGGCCACATCGGTAACGGAATCGAGATCGGCTCGCACCCGGATCGAGTCGGTGCCGACCGTCTGGATTTTTGCCGCCGCCGCTCCCGTGCCCGCCAGCACGTCGCGCGTCTCGCTTACGCTTACTCCGGGAGCACTGACCTCCCACGAGGTGCCGCCGACAAACTCGATGCCGAGGTTGAGGCCCAAAACGGCAACCGCGCCGATGCTGATCACAACCAAAGCAGCCGACATCGCTACTGTGCGGCGCCAAAGCGAGGGGAAGTCGACATTTAGGTCGCCGCGATACATATCGCCAAAGAAACTCATTGGGCAACCTCCGTCTTGGGAATGCCAAATCTGGAAGGTTTATCGGCCCAGGTTCGATCGCGGCTGGCCAGAGCCTTGATGGCTGGCCCCATGAAGAAGTATGTGGCGACAAGGTCGAGCACCGTGGCCAGGCCCAGGAAGAGGGCAAACCCCTTCACTTGACCAACGGTGAGGAAATAGAGCACCACCGCGGCGATAAGGCTCGCTATGTCGGCTTTGACGATGGTGGAGTAAGCCACCGGGAAGGCCCTGTCGATCGATGAGCGCAGCGAGTGACCGTTCTTGACATCTTCTTTGACGTGCTCGAAGTAAACGACGTTGGAGTCGACCGAAACACCGACCGACACAATCAATCCGGTCACCCCCGCGAGGGTGAGAGCCAGCCCTTGACTAGCGCCCAGCCACGCCACGATGGTCCACAGGAGGGCCCCGGAAATACCGAGACTCATGATGGCGACCACACCGAGAATCCGGTAGTAGGCGATTAGGTATACCGAAACCAACGCGAGTCCGATCAGGCCGGCCAAGATGCCCGACGACAATGCGTCTTCGCCGAGGGTGGACGACACGATCCGGCTTTCTTGCGGGGTGAGCTCGAGTGGCAGGGCGCCGAAACGCAACACCAGCGCGAGGTCCTTGGCTTCTTCTTCGCTGAAGCTACCGGTGATCTGAATCACGTCACGCTGAAAGACCTCGGCGTTGATGCGCGGCGCGCTCTCGACCAGTCCGTCGATGGCGATCGCGGCCGCGCCGGCCGGGCAGGTAGCCCGCTGGTTGAAACAGGCCCCGGCGAGGGCGTTGAAGTCGTCTATGCCAGGCGAACCGGGGTGAAACACCGGAGAAACGCTCCATCCGCTCTGCACGTTGAATCGGGCCGCAGCGGTCTCGAGAGTCTCGCCAGTAACGCGCTGGCCTGGTTTGGCGATCTGGTCGATAGCCAACGGAACGGGACCAAGCCGCATACGACCGGCGAACGTTGGATCGTTCTTGCTCTGAAGGACCGTGGGTTCGCCAGGTGCGTTATCAGGCGTTACCTCCCACCGATCAACCATCGCCTGGGCCTCGGCCAAAATTGTTTCGTCGGTTGCTTCGCCGCTCGCCAGCAACTCGACCGCCGAGTTGTACTGGATTTCGGTTGCCGCGCTGGCAAACTCGAGGACTGGCCGAAACCGCAGCTCGGCAGTTTGTCCGACCAAATCGATAGCGCGAGCTTGGTCGTCGACCCCAGGGATCTGAACCAGAATTGTTTCTCCCTGACGGGTTACTTCGGGTTCGCGAACGCCAAGGCCATCGACGCGGTTACGGATAATGTCAACGGCCTGATCAAGAGTTTCTTCGCTGATCGTGCTGCCGTCGGCGGGCTGATCCGGCTCGAGCACTACCGACGCCCCACCTTGGAGGTCGAGGCCGAGCAACGGCTCGTTGCCAACCGCAAGGGTGTAAATGATGCCGGCAATCGACAACAAGATGATGCCTACCGAATAAGTGACTTGACGGCTCACGTCAGGCGTCCTCTTCTGCTTCGTCCAGGGCCGAATCGTCTTCGTAAATGTCGTCGTCGTCGGACTCGTCGGTGTCTTGAGGTTCGCTCACGCGCTCGGCGATCGAACCCTTAGAGACCTTCAGTTCGACATTTGGCGCAACTTCGAGCCACACGACTTTGTCTTCGACTTCGGCGACCGCTCCGTGGATACCGGAATTGGTCACGACCACGTCGCCTTCCTCGAGAGAACTCAACAAGGCATTGTGGGCCTTCAGACGACGCTGTTGGGGCACGATCATGAACGCGTAGAGCGCGCCCATCATGATCACAAGAATTAGAAGCTGCATGTGAGTGGGGGTCCCGTTGGTGGGTGAGGACGGGCCGCCTGCGAGGTTATCGCCCCTTCCACACCGCATGAACGTTGGAGCGAAAGTTACTGAACGTTCCGGTTCGGATCGTGTCGGCCATCTGATCCATGAACCGCAGCAACCATGCCACGTTGTGCAACGTGATGATCCGCGCCGCCGTTGGTTCCTTGGTAAGCAAAAGGTGCCGCAGGTAGCCCTTCGGCCATCGGTTGGCCGGACTGTCGGGCCAGGTTGGGTCGAGCGGTTCATCGCTTCGAGCGAACTCGGCGCGGGTCAGGTTGTAACGGCCAGCGTCGGTGAGAACGGTGCCGTGACGGGCGAGGCGAGTGGGCAGAACACAATCGAACATGTCGACCCCGCGAGCGACCGACTCGACGATTCCGATCGGGTCGCCGAGCCCCATGAAGTACCGAGGCTGGTCGAGCGGCAACAAGCTCATACACGAGTCGAGGCCATGAAGCATCTCGCTTCGGTCCTCACCTACCGACAAACCACCAACGCCATAGCCGTCGAATCCGATCTCGACGGTACGTTCGGCCGACTCCTTGCGAAGCGCCTCGTTGGTGCCGCCTTGCACAATCCCGAACTGGCACTGGCGACTCGGAGCGTCTTCATGAGCGAGGAACTGATTGCGCCCGCGCCGCGCCCAAAGGGCCGTTCGTTCGACCGCCGCGGCAACGATGCGATCGTCGGCCACCGACGATGGGCAAACATCGAGCACCATCTGGATGTCGGCGCCGATCATTGCCTGCACGTCAACGGCTCGTTCGGGGGTCAGGAGATGCGTAGTCCCGTCGTAGGTCGATTTGAATGTCGCGCCTTCGTCGGTGAGGGTGGGTTCGAGCGAAAAGATCTGGTAGCCGCCGCTGTCGGTCAGGAAGTGTCCTTGCCAGTCGGCGAACCCGTGGATGCCGCCAAGGTCGGCAACGGTCTCGGCCCCAGGCCGCAGCATCAGATGATAGGTGTTGG